>Ga0210403_10000048_pt1 | contig 131082 bp, 115 predicted proteins | sample IncBWC19MmetaG_FD_150863 | JGI IMG/M metagenome (GOLD analysis project Ga0210403, IMG submission 150863) | Forest soil microbial communities from Barre Woods Harvard Forest LTER site, Petersham, Massachusetts, United States - Inc-BW-C-19-M | ecosystem: Environmental > Terrestrial > Soil >... | reverse complement strand
TACAGACCGGGGGAAAGCAATATCGTGTCGCACCGGGCGACACCATCCGCATTGAGCGGGTCAAGGGTGATGTGGGCGAGCAGGTGAAATTCGGGACCGTGCTGGCGGTACACACCGACGACAAGAAGGTCATGGCGGGTTCCGATGCGTCGCAGGCCAGCGTCACGGGCAAGATCGTGCAGCAGGGCCGGGCGAAGAAGCTCACCGTTTTGAAATTCAAGAAGACCAACCAGTACAAGATTCAGCGGGGCCACCGGCAGAACTATACGGCCGTGCAGGTCAGCGAGATCAAGCTTTAACAATTTTCCGGTTTTTCGATTTCGGCTGGCCGGTCTAAAGTCCGGCCACTACAGGGAAGGATTCGGTCATGGCACATAAGAAGGGCGGCGGCTCGTCCACAAACGGGCGCGATTCACACGGGCAGAGGCTGGGCGTAAAGCGGTTCGGCGGGCAGTTGGTGAACGCGGGAACGATTTTGATCCGGCAGCGCGGCACGCGGCACCAGCCTGGCGAGAACGTGTCCAAGGGCAAGGACGACACGCTGTTTGCGCTGGTGCGGGGCTACGTGAAGTTTGAGGACAAGGGCAACCGGGGACGCTTCATCAGCGTGACACCGGCGGCGGCAGCAGCGAAGGCCGCGAACTAAGTCCGAAGGCATGCGAGCGGCCCCGGCGCGAGTCGGGGCCGTTTTGTCTTTATGGGCATAAGAAGAAAGAGTCTTTAACACAGAGAACACTGAGTTTGGACAGAGTTCACAGAGAAGAGTAGGACATGTTTGTTGATGAAGCGAAAATTTCGGTGAAGGCCGGGGACGGCGGAAACGGTTGCGTGGCGTTCCGGCGGGAAAAATATGTGCCGCGGGGCGGGCCATCGGGCGGAGACGGCGGGCGCGGCGGAAGCATTTACCTGGAAGCGAATCCCAACGACAACACCTTGCTGCGTTACCGCTATAACCGCGAGTTCAAGGCGGATCGCGGGCGCCACGGCGAAGGCTCGAACTGTTCGGGCGTTTCGGGCGACGATACGATTCTGAAAGTGCCGGTAGGCACGCTGGTTTTTGATGCGACGGGAAATGTGTTGCTGGCGGATTTGAAGGAGCCGGGGCAGCGCTTGCTGGTGGCGCAGGGCGGGCGAGGCGGGCGAGGAAATCAGCATTTCGCGAAGCCGTGGCATCAAGCTCCGCGGGAAAAAGAAGAAGGCGAGCCGGGTGAAGAGCGTAGTTTGCGGTTGGAGCTGAAGCTGCTGGCGGATGTGGGCCTGGTGGGTTTTCCGAACGCGGGTAAGTCCACTCTGATTTCGGTGATCAGCGCGGCGCGGCCGAAGATTGCGAACTATCCGTTCACGACGTTGGAGCCGAATTTGGGCGTGGTGAACGCCGATGGCGGAACGGGCGGCCATGGGACGGAGTTGGGCCGGACGTTTGTTGTGGCGGATCTGCCGGGCTTGATTGAAGGTGCAAGCCATGGCGCTGGTTTGGGCATTCGCTTTCTGCGGCACGTGGAACGGACGCGGCTGCTGGTCCACCTGATTGATACCAGTGACATGGCGGAGATGGACCCGGTGAAGGCGTTTGAGATTATCGAAGGCGAGCTGGGCGCGTTCAGCGAAAAGCTGCTGGATAAGCCGATGATCGCGGTGGCGACGAAGCTGGACGCCACGACGGAGCAGACGAAACTCGAGGAGCTGAAGAAATTCTGCAAGAAAAAGGGACTGGAATTTCACACGATTTCGGCGGCCACCGGCGACGGAGTGAAGGAACTGGTGAGGGGAATCGCGGACGCGCTGGACAAGATTCCGAAGGAAGCGGTTGAGGACGAGGATAGTGAAGTAGAAGAGGTAAAGGAAGTAAATGAGGTAGAGGATCTAGAGGGCGCGGTGATTGTGGATGACCAGGAAAATGAGGACTGAGACGGGTTCGGCAGTCTTCATTTCGTGAGAGAATTGGATTGGGGAACATCCGGGAGGCGGATTGACGACTGCGCAGGCGAAAAGTACGGCGGCGAAACACCATCCGCGGCGGATTGCAATTTTTGGCGGCTCGTTTGACCCCATCCATTCCGGCCACCTGGCTGTAGCCCGGGCGGCAGACCGGCGATTCAATTTCGACGAAGTGCATTTCATTCCCGCGAGCCGTCCTCCGCACAAGTTGAAGCAGCACCTGGCGCCGTTTCCGCACCGCTTCGCTATGGTCGCTCTTGCCGCGACGGAGCATCCGCATTTCGTGCCGTCGCTGACGGAGGCGGGCGAAGACTTCAGCGGGACACAGTTGCACTATTCGGTCGATACAGTGCGGTATTTTAGGCATGCGTATCACGGCCAGGGCGACCGGATCTTTTTCATCATCGGCGCGGACGCGTTTTTGGATATTCCGATGTGGAAGGAATACGAAACGCTGTTGGGCCTTTGCGATTTCGTGATTGCCAACCGGCCGGGCATTCGGCTGGAGGCGCTGCGCCTGGTGATTCCGCCTGACCTGCATGGGCGCCGGGACGCCAAGCGCGAGAAGGAAGAAGAAAGCGTTGCGCACGGCTCGCCTATTGTGGCACGGCTGGATAAGACGACCGTGTACCTGCTGGAGAACGTGGCCAGCGAAGTGAGCGCGACCGATATTCGGCGGAAGGCCAGCCGCGGGCAATCGATTCACGGGCTGGTGTCCGCGCGAGTGGAAGAATACATTTTGAAACAGAGGTTGTACCGGTGAAACTCGAAAAACTACCGAAGGGCGTGCGACTGGCTGTCGAAGCCGCGCAGGAGAAAAAAGCGGGCGCGATTACCGTGCTGGATTTGAGCGGCCTGAGCGCGTTCACGGAATATTTCGTGATCTGCACGGGCTACAGCACGCCGCAACTGCAGGCGATCTGCTCCGAGGTGGAGGAAGTTCTGTACAAAGAGATGAAACGTTCGCCGGAGCACCGCGAAGGCCGCCGCTCGGCGGAATGGGCGCTGCTGGATTTTGGCGGGTTCATCGTGCACGTGTTTGGCGAGCAGGCGCGGCGTTTTTATGATTTGGAGAGATTGTGGCGGCAAGCGCCGTCGCTGGTGTTGCCGGACGAGCCGGAAACGCACCGGCGGAGCGAGTTGTCGGAAAAAGCGGGATAGTGATTTTTTGATAGTGCTTGTTCTGAGTGATTTTGTTCACCCTCACTGTCGAGATAGATCGTCGATACTGAAATCTCAGCGAAGAGTTCTTCAGGGGCTAAAGCCCATCCTCATCGGACAGATTATGCCGGGGCTGAAGCCCCGGCCTCCTAAAAAAATCAAGACGACAAGCAGGAATGCTTGCGCCACTAGAGTAGACTTGGCCGATGAAGATTTGCCTGCTGATGCTGGGGAAAACGCGGCGGCCGGAGATGGTTTCGGCGCTTGGTGACTATGCGAAACGCATTTCGCGGGCATGTCCCGTGGAGATTGTTGAAGCGCGCAATGCGTTTGCGACGTTGAAGCGGCTGGATGCTAATCGCGCGGCGGCCTCGGTGCTCCTGGACGCGGGCGGCAAGGTGTATGACTCCGACGCGTTTGCGAAATGGCTGGGAGAGCAGCGCGACCGCGGGATCCGCGAAGTGATTTTCGTCTGCGGCGACGCGGACGGGTTTCCCGAGAACCTGCGGGAACGTGTGAAGCAAAAACTTTCATTGAGCGCGATGACGTATTCGCATGAACTGGCGCGGGTAATGCTGGCGGAACAGATCTACCGCGCGTTCGCGATTCTGTCGGGCAGTCCGTACCCCAAATAGGCGATCCGGCCTCCTGTTGTCTGGTTGTCAGCGCGGAAGGTTGGATTTGCAGCGTTCCGTGGAATGATGTGCAACGATAAAAGCCATGGCCCTACGCATCGCCGCGGATAAAGACCAGCCTTCGGTGGCGATTGAAATTCCCATTGAAAAGCCGTTGCCGGATTACGACTTGGAGCAGGTGGAGCAGCCAACGCCGCGGGACATCGACGCGCTCCTGGTGTCGCAGGGATTTCGCGACCTGGTGGACGACGCACGTGGCGTGCTGACGGAGTTGGTGTGTAACCCGCCACCGCTGCCGAACACCACGCATCTGGTGGACCTGGGGCTCTCCCACGTTCCCGATTTTGAAATTACGCAACTCACGGGCGCGATTTGCCCCGCGGACGATGGAGTATACCGGCCGGGCCTGTGGATCGTCCTGAAAGACAGAAAATCGCCGTCGAAGCAGACGCTGGGCGAAGTGGCGATGGAGCACGCGCGCATCGTTGCTCAGGAACTGGTTAAGCGGCTCGGAATATAAGATCAAAGCGTTTCAATTCCGCATTTGTCAGGCTCCAGCTTGACGTTTGTGGCACAACTCCGCAGACTGGAATTATCCACACGAAATAGCGCGCGTGACGAGGAATTGGAATTATGCCGGAAGGAAAAGGGCTGCTGATTGTTTACACCGGGCCGGGCAAGGGCAAGACCACTTGCGCGCTGGGCACGGCGTTTCGTGCGGTTGGGCAGGGGTTGCGCGTGCTGATGGTGCAGTTCATCAAGGGCTCGTGGCATTACGGCGAACTGGATGCCGCGGAAATGCTGGGCAAGGACAAATTTGAAATCCGACCAATGGGGCGGGGTTTCGTGAAAATCGGCGGCGCGGAGACGGATCCGGAAGATATTCGGATGGCGGAAGAGTGCTGGGAGTCGGGGCGCGCGGCGATTTATAGCGGCACCTACGACCTGGTGGTGCTGGACGAAATCAACTACACGATCAGCTACAAAATGCTGGACGCGGAGAAAGTGGTGACAGCGCGCACGGGGCGGCCCGAGCAGGTGCACGTGATCTGCACGGGGCGAAACGCGCATCCCAAGCTGGTGGAGGCCGCGGACCTGGTGACGGAAATGAAGGAAGTGAAACACCCGTACACGAAGGGTATACTGGCGCAGCGGGGGATTGATTATTAGGGTGGCGGTCTTTGCCGCTGGGAATTTGATAAATGGATAACAGCAAACGGCGATCAGATAACAGGAAGCAAGAAGGAAACTAATAACTTAGAACTAAGGACTAAAAACTTTTCATGTCGTGGTTCAAGCGGGACAAAAAAGCGATTGACCAGGTGACGCCGCCGGAAGAGCGGCGGGTGCGCACGGAAGGGCTGTGGGTGAAGTGCGAGTCCTGCCGCGCGATCGTCTTCCGGAAGGACCTGGAAGAGAATCTGTTTGTGTGCCCGAAATGCCAGTTTCATTTCCGGGTGAATGCGAAAAGGCGCCTGGAGCTGCTGCTGGACGGCAAGTGGACGGAGCACAACGCGGGAATGGTTACGACAGACCCGTTGAAATTCGTGGACACCAAGCCGTACGCCAAGCGGATTAAAGAAGCGCAGAAAAAACTGGGCATGAACGACGCGGTGATTACCGCCGAGGGCAAGCTGAACGGCAAACCGGTGATCTGTTGCGCGATGGAATTTGGATTTATCGGCGGCTCGATGGGCGCGGTGGTCGGGGAGAAAGTGACGCGCGCGATCGAGATGTCGATGGAGACGCGGCAGCCGCTGATCGTGGTTTCGTGCTCCGGCGGCGCGCGCATGATGGAAGGCACGATCAGCCTGATGCAGTTGGCGAAAGTTTCGGCAGCGCTGGCGCGGCTGGACGAGGAAAAGCTGCCGTACATTTCGGTGCTGACGGATCCGACCACGGGCGGCGTAACAGCAAGTTTTGCGATGCTGGGCGACCTGAACATTGCGGAGCCTGGCGCGTTGATAGGTTTCGCGGGGCCGCGGGTGATCGAGCAGACTATCCGCCAAAAACTGCCGGAAGGCTTTCAGCGCTCGGAATTTTTGCTGGAGCACGGATTCCTGGATGCCGTTGTGCATCGCAAAGACATGAAGGGCTTCATCTCCAGCGCGCTCGACCTGCTGACCTCCTGAAATGAATTACGAGAGCGCGGTTCGTTATCTACTTTCTTTGGGCCGCGAACTGGCGGCGCCTACGCAAGCGGCCGCGGCAAAATTTAATCTCGAAAACATAACCATATTGCTGGAGCGGCTGGGACGGCCCGACCGCGCGTTCCCGTGCGTGCATATTGCGGGCACGAACGGCAAGGGCTCGACCGCGGCGTTTCTGGAAAAGATTCTGCGCGACGCGGGATTTCGCACCGGGCTGTACACTTCGCCGCATCTGGAACGGATCAACGAGCGCGTTCGTATTTCCGGAAAAGAGATTGCCGACGAGCGGTTTGCGGAGATTTTTACACGCATCCACGCAGTGATCGAGGAGTTGCTGGCGGAGGGCAAACTGCGGGCGCACCCGACGTACTTCGAATGCGTGACCGCGCTGGCCTTTGAAGCGTTTGCGCGGAAACGCGTGGATTTTGCGGTGATTGAAGTGGGGTTGGGCGGACGGTTGGACGCGACAAACGTGGTGACCCCGCTGGTGTCCATCATCACGCGCATTGATTTTGACCACGAAAACTATCTGGGGCACTCGCTGCGGGAAATTGCCGGAGAGAAAGCAGGCATTCTGAAACCGCAGGTGCCGGCGGTCTTCGCGGCGCAACTGCCGGAAGCGCACGAAGTTCTTGTGGCGCGTGCAACGGAGTTGCGCTGTCCATTTATCGAGACCGCCGAATTGTTTCGCGTCGAAAAGGAAGCGCTTGCGCACGGCTGCGTGCGCGCCACAGTCGCGGAAACCTCCAGTGGACAATCATTTTCGCTGGAACCACAACTCGCCGGGCGCTTTCAATTACAGAACGCGTTGAATGCCGTGGCGGCGGCGCGGATCCTGCAGAACCGCAACTATCGCATCACCGACGAAAATATCGTGCAGGGAATCGCCACGGCGGAATGGCCCGGACGGCTGGAAAGATTACAGACGCGGCCGGACGTGTATTTGGACGGCGCGCACAATCCGGGCGCTGCGCGTGAGCTGGCGCATTTTCTGGAAGAGAATTTTGCCAATCGCAAGGTGTACCTAATTTTCGGCGCCATGCGCGACAAGGCCGTGGACGAAGTTACCGGAATGCTTTTCCCGCACGCGCACGAAGTGATTTTCACGCAACCGGGGACGCCCAGGGCGGTCAGCGCGCGGCAACTTGCGGAGATGGCCGGCGACCACGCCGCGAAATTCACCGTGATCGAGAATGCGCAGAAGGCCCTCGAATTCGCGCTTTCGAAAGCCGGCCCGGAAGATGCCGTTTTCATCACCGGGTCGTTGTATCTGGTGGGCGAATTGCGGCATGTTTGGAATGCGCGCAGAAAAGTCGCATCGCGCTAGAAAAGACCGTAGAATGGGGCTTCTTTCCGGTTGCTGCCGGCCGCGCGGCCGGCGTTCTGTTTTGTGGGAGCAAAGAATTTAAGGGTAGAGCTTCGAGCCCATGGAAAAAACAAAAGTTGCGGGGACAAATTCGAGCGCGCCGCTGGTGGGCATTATCATGGGCTCCACGTCCGATTGGGAGACGATGGAGCACGCCGCGAACACGCTGCGCGAGTTGGGCGTCCCGCACGAGACGCGCGTTGTTTCCGCGCACCGCACCCCGGACCTGCTTTTCGAATATGCCTCGACCGCCGAAAAACGCGGCATCGAAGTGATTATCGCAGGCGCGGGCGGCGCGGCGCATTTGCCAGGGATGGCCGCGTCGAAAACGGTTCTTCCCGTGTTGGGCGTACCCGTGGAGTCGAAGGCGCTGAAGGGACTCGACTCGTTGCTCTCGATCGTACAGATGCCCGGTGGCATTCCCGTCGGCACGCTGGCGATTGGAAAAGCGGGCGCGATCAACTCGGCTCTGCTGGCAGCGGCGATCGTCGGAATCAAGCATCCGTCGATTCGCGAGGCGCTGCGCGCGTTCCGAATCGCGCAGACGGCAAAAGTTCTTTCGCAGCCCGATCCCGCCGCGGCGGCGCGAAAGGCGCTGAACGCCGTGCACGCGCAACTTTCCGGAAAGAAAAAGAAATGACCATCGGCATCCTGGGCGGAGGACAACTCGGCTATATGTTGGCTCTAGCCGGTTATCCGCTGGGGCTGCATTTCCGGTTCCTGGATCCCTCGCCGGAGGCGCCGGTCGGCCGCATCGCGAATCGCGTCACCGCTGATTTTAATGATGAACTGGCACTCCAGAAGTTTTCGCACGGGCTTGAGGTCGTAACCTACGAATTTGAAAATGTGCCGGTGGCGGCGGCGAAATTCCTCGCCGAACGCGTGCCCGTGTATCCGCCCGCGGCGGCACTGGAAGAGGCGCAGGAACGGTTGCGGGAAAAGCGGATGTTCCGCAGGCTGGAGATTCCGACGACGGAATTTGCGGAGATCGTTAAGCGGGAATATCTGGATGAGGCGGTGAAACTGGTTGGATTGCCGGCGATGCTGAAAACCTGCCGGATGGGCTACGACGGGAAAGGGCAGTGGCTGCTGCGAACGGCGGAGGACGTGGAAAAGGCCCGGCCGGAATTGCCGGATGTGCCGCTGATCCTGGAAAAGTTTGTTCCATTCACGCGCGAGCTTTCGATTCTTGGCGTGCGGGGACGCAGCGGGGAGATTGCGTTCTACCCGCTGATCGAGAACCATCACCGTGGCGGGATTTTAAGGTTGTCGCTGGCCCCGGCGCCGAATTTGACGACGAGTCTGCAACAGGAAGCGGAACGCGCGGCGCGAAAGGTGCTCGAAGAGCTCGAGTATGTCGGAGTCTTGTGCATCGAATTTTTCGAATTTGGCGGTCGGCTGCTGGCGAACGAGATGGCTCCCCGCGTCCACAATTCCGGCCACTGGACGATTGAGGGCGCGGTGACCAGCCAGTTTGAAAATCATTTGCGCGCGATTCTGGGGATGCCGCTGGGCTCGACGGCGGCGGTAGGCGTTTCGGCGATGATCAACCTCATTGGCGAGATTCCTGAAAGCGCGGAGGTACTGAACGTTTCGAACGCGCACCTGCATCTTTACGGAAAAGAGCCGCGCGCGGGACGCAAGCTCGGGCACGTTACCGTGCGGGCGGACCAGTTCGAGAAGCTACAGCAGCGATTGAGTGCACTGCCGGGATTCTTCCGCCGGCCGGAATATTGCCTGGAGAAAGCTTTGCCGGAATTGCTGGCGAAGCGGGCGTAACGTAGCGCCGTTACACTTGCAGGACGTCGCCATCGCGGGCGACGAGTTCGTAGAGCACCGGGTTGACGAAAAAGCCGAGCAGGAGGCGCGACAGAAGTCCCGCGACGACGACAATCGCGAAGGGTTTTTGCGTGTCGCTGCCGACCCCGGTGGACATGGCCGCAGGGAGCAGGCCGAGGCACGCGACAAGCGCCGTCATCATGATCGGGCGGAGGCGAAGCAACGAAGCTTCCAGCGTAGCTTCGCGAACGTTCTTGCCCTCAAGCCTCAGCTTGTTGATGTAGCTCACCAGAATCACCGCGGTTTCCACCGAAACGCCGAGAAGCGCCAGCAGCCCCAGCGCGCTGGAAACGCTGAGCGGCGTGTGCGTGAGCTTCAGCGCAATCAGTGCGCCGACCGGTTCGGTGAGGACGACGCCGAGCGCAATGGTGATCGGAAACTTGAAATTCCCATAAAGCGCAAACAGGATCAGGAAGATTAGAAATATCGCCAGCGGGCCGATAATGAAGAGCTGCGCCTTGGCGTCCAGCAATTCGCTGTATTCGCCGCCCCAGTCGAGCCGGTAGCCTTCGGGAAGATTTACTTTCTTCAAGATCGACTGCTGGCCGGACTTGACGATACCTTCCAGGTCCCGCCCCTCAATCGAAAACTGAATGCCGATGTAGCGCGAATTATTTTCGCGATAGATAAAGGAAGCGCCTGTGGATTCCTTGAGCGTGGCGAGTTCGGAAAGAGGAATCTGCTGGCCGGCGGGAGCAGGGACGAGCAGGTTGCCGATTTCGTGCGCGTCGGAACGGAATTTCGGATCCATGCGCACAACCAGATCAAATAATTTTTCGCCCTGAATCACCTGCGTCGCGGCTTGTCCGCCAATCGCGGCTTGCACCACGCCCTCGACGTCGGCCACGTTGATCCCGTACCGCGCAATTTTGGCGCGATCCGCTTCGATCAGCAGGCTGGGCTGGCCGAGTTCGCGCACGACGGTGAGCTCGGTAAAACCGGGAGTTTTTTCCAGGGCGTTCTTGATTTCAACGGCCTTTTTCTCCAGGACGTCCAGATCGGGTCCGAAGATTTTCACCGCCAGCGCGCTTTTCAAACCTGTGAGGGCTTCGTCCACGGCATCCTCGGCGGGTTGCGTGAAATTGAAAATCACGCCGGGATAGGCATCGAGCTTCTTCTGAAGGTCGGCGATCAGCTGCTCTTTCGTGTGGATCCGGGATTGCGACCACGATTTGTCGTTGTAGGGCTTCAGGCCAACGTAGAATTCGCAATTGAAAAAGCCGGTGGGGTCGGTGCCGTCGTCGGGCCGGCCAAGTTCGGAGCCGGTGACCGTGACCATCGGATATTGAATGAGCAGGTCGCGGACCTGCGGCGCGAATTTCGCCGCCTCTTCAAACGAAATCGTATACGGCATCGTGGCGCGCACCCACACCGCGCCTTCGTCCAGATGCGGCAGAAATTCTCCACCAATCAACGGCACAAGCAGAAGCGTGGCGCAAAAAATCGCCACGGCTGCGACCAATGTCACGGCGGGGTGGTTCAGGCACCACCGCAGGCGGCCGCTGTACTGATCGCGAATCCAGTTGTAGACGGGGTTCTGCTTCTCCTTCACGCCGCTCTTGAACCAGTAGGAAGCGAGCACGGGAACAACGGTGAGCGTAAGAATCAGCGCACAAATCAGCGCGAACCCCATGGTGTCCGCCATCGGATGAAACAATTTTCCCGCGGGGCCGGTGAGCGCGTAGATGGGCAGGTACCCCGCGATAATGACGGCGACGGAATAAAAGATCGGGCGATCGACATCGCGCGCGGCGGAGAGAATAACGTCCGTCAATTTGTAATCCGTGCCGTGGCGCAGGCCGAGTTCACGGTAGATGTTTTCGACCATGACGATGGTGCCGTCAATGATGATGCCGAAATCGATGGCGCCGATGGAGAGCAGGTTCGCCGCTTCGCCCGTCAAATTCAGAAAGATGAACGCGAAGAGCAGCGCCAGCGGAATCGTCAGCGCCGTAATAATGGCGGCGCGGAAACTCACCAGGAAAAAGATCAGCACGATCAGCACGAGCACCATGCCGCGCAGAAGATTTCCCTCGACTGTGTCGGTGGTGATGCGGACGAGGTCACTGCGGTCATAGTAAGGGCGGACCTTCACGTCCGACGGCAGCAGGGTCCTGTTAATTTCGTCCGTTTTTTTCTCGACGCCCTCGAGCACGTTCTGAGTCTGCTCGCCCCGGCGCATCAAGATGACGCCTTCGACCGCGTCGTCATTCTTCTTTTGCTTGGTCTGAAAACCGAAAATGCCAAGGCGCGGAGCGTGGCCGATTTCCACGCGGCCAATATCCTTGATGCGAATCGGAACGCCGTTGCCGCTGCCGACGACGACTTCGCCGATGTCGTCCGTGCTTTTCACCAGGCCAAGGCCGCGCACGTAATAAAACTGTCCACCTTGCGTGTAAAAGCCGCCGCCGGTGTTGGAGTTGTTCGCGTTCAGCGCGGTAACCACCTGCACGACCGGCAAGTGATAGTTGTAGAGCTTCACGGGATCCAGCAGGACGTGATACTCCATCGTCGGCCCGCCAAAACCAGAATCATCCGCCACGCCCGGCACACTCTTGTACGCCCGCTCGATAATCCAGTCTTCGTACGTGTGCAATTCCATCGGCGAGCGGTCCGGGCTTTCGATCACGTAGCGATACACCAGGCCGCTGGGACTGAAGAGCGGCGCCATGCTGGGCGTCACGCCCTGCGGCAACGTGGCGTCGCTGATGCGCTGGAAAACAATCTGCCTTGCGAAATAAGGATCGACGCCTTCATCAAACGTCAATCGCACGTCGGAGAGGCCGTAAAGAGAAATCGACCGCATCACTTTCAAGTGCGGCGAGCCGTTCATCGCCAATTCCAGCGGCAACGTGGTGAGGCGTTCCACTTCTTCCGCGGCGTGCCCCGGCCACTGGGTGATCAGCTCCACCATCGGCGGCGAAAGGTCCGGGTACGCGTCCACCGGCATCTGGCGGAAAGACCACGCGCCCGCGATGGCGATCAATACCGTCAGCATCAGCACTAGGAAGCGCTGCTGAAGAGCGAATTGGACGATGCGATGGATCATCGAGGAATCTCCGGTGCGCTCTTCCTAATGCTGAATGGAATTCTTGAATTGCAGGAACAAGCTCCCGTCGCCGACGACCTGTTCCGATTCTTTCAGGCCGCTGGTAATCTGCGTGCGGCCATTGACGCTCTGGCCCAGCGTGACCACGCGGCGCGCGAACTGGTTGGGCCCCACCTGCACGTAAACAAACGGCTGGTTTTCCGTATCGCGCAGGATGGAGGCCTCCGGAACGGTGATGGCGTCGGCGACCGAGCCGGCCTTGACGGTCGCGGTAACGTACATATCCTTCTTCAATTTCTTGCCGGGATTTTCGGTGACGATGCGTGCCTGCAGCGTCCGCGTATTGGGATCAAGCGCTGGCGCAAGGTACGAGATTTTCCCGTGAAAAAGCTCCGGGTAGCTGTCGGTGTTGATTTCGACGGCGTCGCCCGCGTGCACATACGGCAGGTCGCTCTGGTAAACGTTCACCAGCACCCACAAGCTGCTGGTATTGGAAATCGTGAAGCATTGCGTGGCGCCGCTCTGCAGCAACTGTCCGGGGCCAACCAGACGCTCGATGATGTCGCCGGTCACCGGCGCAAGCACCGGGCTTTCCGAGGTGGACCGCGCGGCATTCTTGATCAAGGCTTCAGGATCTTTCACGCCGAGCGCATGCAGGGCGTCGGCGGAGGATTCCAGATCCGCGTGCGCCTGATTGCGATTTGTCTCCGCCTGCTGCAAATCGGCTTCGGAGATTGCGCCGTGGGTGAAGAGATCCTGCGAGCGCGCATACAACTTGTCCGAAAGAGTGGAAGCCTCGCGCGCCTTGATGTACGCGGAGCGCGCCACGGAGTAGTCCGGGCTGGTGACGGTAAGCAGCGGCTGGCCCTTCTGCACGAACTGGCCAGGCGCGACAAGAATTTCGTGCACCGGGCCGCCAATCGCGGCAAACACCGGCGTGGTTTCAAACGCGTTGTACGCAACGGCGCCGGCCAGGCGCAGCGTGCGCGGCAGAGGGCCTTTCACCGCCGGCACGATTTGCAGATGAGACAGCTGTTCTTTCGGGACCGTGAAAAGTTCGGCCGTGTCCGCCTTCGACTCGGACGCGGTGAACGAAGTCATCTTGGACTCCGCTTCGCCGGGGCCGGAGCCGCAGCCGGAGAGCGCGGCGCCAAGCGGGAAAGCGGCGAGCGCGATGATCATCGAACTCGTAAATCGTTTTTGCAGGAAAGTGTTCATGGCAGATTCCTTGTGCCCACGGCCTGGCGCATCTGTTCCATCGCGAGCATGTAGCTCGCAAGCGCCTGGCGGTAGGCAAGCTGATTGGCGCGATAAGTCCGCTCGGAATCCAGATAGTCCAAAAGGCTGGCGGCGCCTTTGCGGTAAGCGTATTCGCTGATGTCGCGCGACTGCTTGGCCTGGTCGACGTAGCCGCCTTGATAGAGCTGAATAATCTGGTCGTTGGTCTGCAGATTGGCGAAGGCCGTCGCGACGTCCGTCGAAACCTGCTGCGTCGTTTCACTGGCCTGCTCGCGGGCCTGGGTGATGGCGTATTGCGCGCGCGCGATCTCTCCCTGGTTCCGGTTGAAAATCGGCAGCGGCATGCTGTAGAAAAACGAACCGCTGCTGGCGCCGGCGGTGTGGGAATAGTTGAACGTGCCGGTGATGTCCATCTTGCCGTTGGCCTTTTGCAGGGCGTACTGGCTTTCGGCGGCGGTGACAGACTGCTGCGCGGCGCGCAGGTCGGGCCGGTTCAGGGCCGCGACATTTTTCAGGCCGTTCAAGTCCGCATGCACCGGCTGGTAGTCGAGTGTTCCCTGCACGTCGTAATCGTCGGGAACAGTTTCGAAGCCAAGCAACTGGCGCAGCGCGGCCAGGCTCTGCAGCTTGGCCAGCTTCGCGGCGGAAACGTCGCTCTGAAATTGCAACAACTGCAGTTTGATCTTCAGAAAGTCGCCTTCGCTCATGTCGCCGGCGCGAAAGCGCTCTTTGCTGATGTCCACGGTCTTCTGGAAGCTGTCGAGGTCCTGCTGCGCGAATTCCAGCGTGGATTCCGCCAGCAGCACGTCCACAAATTGCTGGCTGACGTTGAAGACCAGTTGCCGTTCGTTATCCGTGACCAGCGAGCGCACAACAGACGTCTGATCCTTCGCGGCCTGTAGGCGGTGCTGGCGTTTTTTGCCGCGCTCGAAGAGATAGCCGATGCCGGCGTCGAACTGCGCCGACTGGTCCAGATAGTCCGCGTCCAGCTTGTTGGGCTGGAAGATGGGCAGAAACTGCGCGTCCAGGCCCAGCGTCGGATTCGGGCGAAGGTTCGCCGTGATTTCCTCGGCCAGGCTTTGCTGGATCGTCGTGCGCATGGCCTGCAACGCGTGATTGTGCAAGAGCGCCAGGCGGATCGCATCGTCCAGCGAGATTCCCGACGCGCTGCTGGCCGCCGACGGCGTTTGCGGAGCCGATGCAGGGCTCTGCTGCGCGCCGGCAAATGGCGCCGACAGGAGTAGTCCCAAAACCAAAAACGTTACTTGCTTCAAGTGAAGACTCCTCGCGCGTCACTGTGGAAGCAACGCACGACATTGATGCTCGATGGATTGGGGCCGAGTGGAAGTGCTAAACGGCGGGGGGCGCGCGGGGCGCGATGCTGCGGGGAACGACTGGAGGAACGAAAACGACGACGCCGGCAATTTCCATCCGGTCGATCGCCGGTGCCATCTCCACAATCAAAGAAGGAGTTGGCACGGCGGTGCCCGTGGCAGAGCAGATCGGGCAGACGTGCGTATCAAGCGAGCGCGAACTCAGGTCAACGCAGCAGTGCAGTTGCCCCGCCAGGAGGATGCCTCCCAGGAGGAGCGCCACGAAGAGAAACCGCTTTGATTTCGCAGGCATAGGGCCAGTATTCGTGCGTTTGGCGTTCTGTTTATAGTACACCCTCTGGCGGACACAAAACACCTGCTAACGAGGGGGGCGTGCGCCAAGTTGCACTGTAACTGACTTGGATGAGCATGTCGGGCCGGAGGGATGCCGCGGGAACACCAAAGTTGACACTCCTTGCAGCCTGGAAGATAGTGCCGCAGTCGGAGGTTGCCCCATGACTGAGGTCGAGCGATGTCTTTCCCGTCGTAGCCTGCTCAAGGTACTCGGTTTGGCCGGAGGCGGTCTGGCCGCCGGAGGCTGGCCTGGGGCCGGCGAAGCGATGGCTCAGGACCCGCCGCGTTCCACGGCGCTGGAGACATTCACCGGGCCGGGAGCGAATCCGCACTGGAACTCCGTCGGCCCCTATCTGACCGAGCCGCAGAAGGCGCCGCTGATTCTGTTGACGGATCGCCCCGTTCAACTCGAAACACCTCGCCACTATTTTCGAACGGTGTTTACGCCCAACGAGGCGTTTTACGTTCGATGGCATCTGGAAGGAATTCCGAATCGCGTGGATTTGAAGCAGTGGAAATTGCAGGTGCAGGGCAATGTGAACAAGCCGCTGGCGCTGAGCCTTGCCGACCTGACGGAAAAATTCAAACCGGTTTCCGTCGCCGCCGTCAACCAGTGCTCCGGCAACAGCCGCAGCCGCCTGCAGCCGCGCGTGCCCGGCGCCCAGTGGGGAAACGGCGCAATGGGCAACGCGCTGTGGACCGGCGTGCGCCTGCGCGAAATTCTGGATATGGCCGGCGTAAAAGCCGGCTCGCTGCAGGTGCAATTTCAAGGGCTGGAAACGGGCCAAGGGCCGGCGGGCACCGCTTCAAATATTTTCCAGAAGTCGCTCGACCTGGCGAATCCGGTGGTGGACGAATGCGTCGTCGCGTACCTGATGAATGGGGAGCCGCTGCCGATGCTGAATGGATTTCCTATGCGTCTCGTGGTGCCCGGATACTTTGCGACCTACTGGATGAAGTGCCTGTCGTGGATCCGCGTGCTGGACGCGCCGGATGAAAATTACTGGATGAAGACGGCCTACCGCGTGCCGGATACGCCGCGGGGAAACACAACTCCCGAGGAGGTGAAAGCTGGCAAAGTGAAGACGATTCCGATCGAACGCTTCCCGGTGCGATCGTTCCTCATCTCTCCCGATGGAACCTCGAAAATTCCCGCGGGACTCGGCGTCACGCTGCGCGGAATTGCCTTCAGCGGATTTGCGCGCGTCACCCGAGTCGAAATTTCGGATGACGGCGGAAAGACGTGGGCCGACGCAACGCTCGGCGAAGACCATGGCGCGTATTCTTTCCGCACTTGGGAAGCTCCATGGAAAGCAAAGTCACCGGGACGTTATTCGCTGGCGGTGCGCGCAACCGATGAAAAGGGCAACTCGCAGCCGGACGAGCCGGTGTGGAATCCCGGCGGCTATCTGTGGAACCGCATCGAGCGGCAGGAACTGGTGGTGGGCCATGCCCGCTGAGGGGAGCACCGCAATGAAGAACAGAATCGTGGCGATTTTTGTGGCGGCATGCGGCGTAGCGCTGGCCGCAGGAGTTGTCTACGCCGATTTGAAAAAGGGCTACTACGCACCCGAACAACTCGGCAACATCCAGCAAGCGGCTCCCGCCGCGCTTTCACCGGACGCCGACTACGAGGTCACGGCCTACCCGGTGCCCACTCTGGAGCTCGCCCCCGGCGATGGCCGCCAAGACGTCCAGATCTATTGCAACACCTGCCACAGCCCGCGCTACATCACCATGCAACCACCGCTGCCCGCCGCAACCTGGGAAGCCGAAGTAAACAAAATGAACAAAGCCTACGGCGCGGGCATCCCCGATGACACCACGCGTAAAATCATCGCTTACCTGCAAACCCACTACACCCCCGAAACCCGCAAGCAGTAGGCGAATGTCAATCAAGCTGCGGCGTCATTGCGGCGCGACGCCTTCGACGATGAAGATGCGGCTCTTCGCCGAACTGTGCCGCATCGGTTTGATGGCCTCGTAGGCCGGTGAATACTCCCACGCGTGCGCCTTTTCCACGCTATCGAAGGCGATCACCACGATGCGAGTTGGCGCTTCGCCTTCGACGGCCTGGATCTTTCCTCCACGCACCAGATAGTGGCCATCGAAAGCCGCCACGATGGGAGGCACTTTCTCCGAGTACTTCTTGAAGGCATCGGGGTCCGTGACGTTCACCTCCGCGATGACATAACCAGGCGCCGGCTTCACCTGCTGCGCCCGAATCGCATGCGCCCCGGCAACGCCGATCGAAATTCCACCCAGCACCGCCACCGCCAATTTGTGATTCGACTTCATAGCTTCTTCCTCACTAAACTTCTGTTTGGACTAGGACGAATCCCTCGCGCTTTCTGGCTAAGATACGAACACATCTGTCAGGCGGGAGTCCACTTGTTCCGTAATCACGTTGGTAAGGCACAATTCACCCTGAGGCATATTTTAGGTTAAGATTCACCCGGCAAACGTAGCTTACTTGTCATAGTCTCGATTATTAGGAGCGACGGAGATATGAGGCGTGACTGAAAGCGAAATCGTCACAGTGATTGTGACATTGACCCGAGATGATTATGCCGCAGCACTTCGAGCTCTGGCTCAATCAAGGTCCCGGCCCCAACGGATACTCTTCTGGGTCAGCATGGCCATCCTTGGCTACTTTTGTTATGTCTGGCTACGACTTCCCGACCGTTCTGTTTGGGGAGGCATTTTGGGCTTGGCAGTTCTCGCCATTTTCGTGCTGTTCGTGACCTATGGAGCGCCATTTCTTTCCGCTCGTTCGTTTGTAAAGAAAAATGCTGACAAATTGGGCCCCGCAACACATTCAATCGGACCGGACGGGACCTCCAATGAGAGTAGCCATGGGGAATCAAAGACAAAATGGACCGCCTACGTCAGGATCAGAGAGACTCCAAGGCTCTTTCTCCTGTACACCCAGACTAATTTCGCTCAAATCTTGCCAAAACGATGCTTTGACAGCCCCACTGAAGTGGAAAAATACCGGCAAGTTCTCAGAACCTATTACAAGGGCAGGCTAGAACTTCTACCCTCAGCCTGATGCATAGCTTGTACGCGATGACTTCTGTCTCAACAAGGGTCTCAGCCCCGCTTGGGTCCAACCCCTAGTACTCACAGCGTTAATCGGAAACTGAGTCCGGTTGCCCCATCCGGGATTTGATTTATCGCGGAATCAAAAGGCTTTGAAGTGGAGAAATGGTTCAACGGAACAGGAAACGATCACTCTTTTGTCATCGGGTATTCGTTTCCCGTCTACTTCTGCGTAGCTGATCGCAATGATTATATTCTCGGTGGATTTCTGCCCTTGGGATTTATTTGTATTCGCTTGATAAAACGCCGTCAGAACAGTCCCCTTCGAAGCCTCAGAAGTTCTGAACGTATGCACGCTGCCGTCTTTATTCTTCCAACTACATGTCGAGGCCAACTTGCCCACAAAACGATCAGACTTACTGCCCTTTGTATATACCAGAGTTATCTCCTGGGGTTCGCCGTTTTCTGGTTGCAGAACTCCAGTGAAGGTTGCTCCGTAATAGGAGTTCGGGTAATAACCATTCGCAGCAACACCCTTTTGAGCGACCAATGGTAACGAAAACGCACATGCGGTCAGGATCGTGGCCAAGCATTTCAACATGTTTTCCCTTAAGCAAAATGAATAGGCACCCGAAGTCTCCACGGCGGAATCCTAACGCAAAGTCCTGGTTTGTCGTGAACCAAGAGTTGACCCCACGGGCGGCCCAACTGTACTAACATGCACTCGGGATTGCTGTTTTCACTGGGTTTTTTGTGGCAACAGCACAAAAGAAGGAGAAAGATTATGAAGTGCAAAATGACAGGGGCGGCAGGATTGGTTGGGGCGTTTGTTGCGGGCCTGTTGGTGGCAACGGCGTTTGCCGGGGGGATGGCTACGGCGGGGGCAAAGGCGCGGGGGACGCTGGCGCGGGGACAAGAGGTGCTCGTGGAGAGGGTTGTCAACCCGACGATAACGGACGAGGACATCACTTTGCTGCGGCAAGATTTGCGGGCCAAGAAAATGCAGGTGATTGGGCAGAATATGTCGCTTTCCGATACGGAGGCGCAGAAATTCTGGCCGGTCTACAACCATTACGTGAAGGACCTGCGTGAAGTGAACAACCAGAAATATGCGCTGCTGAAGCAGTACGCGGAGATGTGGGCAACGATGAGAGACGAAGATGCCCTGATTTATGTGCGGCACTGGCTGGAGGTGGACGGGCAGACGCAGGCGCTGCGCTTGAAGTATGTGCCGGTGGTGAGCCAGGTGCTGCCGGGAAAGAAGGCGGCGACGTTTTTTCAGTTGGACAGGCGGCTCAATATGATCATCGATCTGCAACTGTTTTCGCAGATTCCGTTGGCGCATGTGAAGGAGTAGGCCGGAAGAGATATCCGAGATCAGTAATCAAATACCAGGAAACGAAAAGAAGAGCTTACCGCCTATTCCGCGACGTGCCACGCAGAAATAATCCAAGTGCGCGCTTAGTCGGCTTAACTTAGACACCAGCCTCCACCTTTCCGGCAGGGCGTTAATGAGACACGAAGCGACCGGGCTGAGTTAGGCTATCGATAGCAGCATCGCATTCCCGGAGTCAGCTGCATCTGAATAAAACTGTCGGAAGGAAACAAAAAGTTCCGGAAGGTATTCCCAATCGCTTAAATTCTCTAGCGTATGGGCCAGATAGATTCTCTTTTCCTGGGCGTCTTTGACGTCGAGTTTTGATAAGAGTTGAGTTGGCTCGACCTCGCGCAGTGCGGTCGCCACGTTTCTTACTTGGGGCGCAGTGAGGTAGCGCAAGGCACCACTACTTCCACCACCGAAACTGTTAACGCCTTCAACGTCTGGTATCTCTTGCCCTCCGAGGATTGCATCAGCGAGAAGACCTGTCCCACTGTCGTGAGTACCATTCAAAGCGTAGTGGAGGACGTGCCAGTCCTTCTCCAACGAGAAGTCCTTCCTCGTCAACTCTAGCTTAGGCCTTGAAGGGATGAGCTGTGGGCCTTTTCTGGCGTTTGACTTGCGACGCAGAAGCCCGGCGACCTGCTCGACTTGTCCGCGAACCGCTGGAGGAAACCCCGCTGTCTTGATTCGCAACTCGTCCAACATCTTTTCGGCCTGCTCAATTGCGGTAGGATTGTCGTAGAACGGTGACATTGTGTAGTCGTAGGCTGAGGAGGGATCGAGAAGGAACTCCGACAGTTGGTGCGGTGAAATTTGGTGAAATTTCGCGACCATTCCCATGAGGCACTCCAGTGCAGACTATAACTATGCTAACCAGTTGGGGATGTGAGTTGCGTTTACAGAACCAACCACGTGTCGAATGTTGTCCGGCACAAAGACGCTCGTCCAATTTGCCTCGTAAGTCCCGATTAGTCTTGTCACCTCAACCGGACAAGTAAAGTAACGGTACGACACCCATCCGGTTGGAATGGCAATCGGCAGTGCACATCGCTCAGAAACTGGCAACAGCGTCGGCTTCGGTCGCAAATGTTTCAAATAATGTCAGCAGGCGGGCGATCTCCAAGGCTTGCCGCAGCTTCGGGCCGAGGTGAGCGAGCGCAAGCCGTCCACCCGTGGCCTTTGTCTTTCGGTGGGTTTCGATGAGCGCGCCGATCCCGGCGCTGTCCACGGAATTGACGTGCTCCAGACCAACGACAATTTTTTCGGCTCCCGACGAGAGCAGATTATCAATCGTTGTGCGCAGCCCGATGCTCTCTGGCCCGAGTACAAGACGCCCACTCAGCGTCAGCACATAGATTCCATTCGTTTCGCGCTGCGTTATTTCCAATGGCACCGGTTACCCCCTGTCGCGCAAATGCGTGAACCCGCGAATTCTTACATCATACCTTCATGACTTCTGTCGCCAAAGCCCGCTGCCTTCCCAGCAGCCACCCGGCGGCTCCGGTTGCCGCCGGGTTTGGCGGGATGCTACGATGCTGGGTTCCATGAGTCCCAATGGTCCCAACCGGCCCCGGATTGGCATCCCCTGGCGCACGTCCGCCGAAGGCCGGGGCAGCCTGCTCCCCTGGCGGGGCAAGAACCGCTATTACGCGGAAGCGGTCAAACGGGCCGGCGGCGAACCGGTTGAGCTGTCCTTGACCGATTCCGAGCGCCTGCAAGCCCTTCTGCCCACTCTGGACGGCTTTGTCCTGCCCGGTAGCCCGGCGGATGTGGCTCCCGAAGAATATGGCCGCAGAAACAAAGGGAAATCGGAGCCCGCCGACCCTCCCAGGGAACACACCGACAGGGCCATCCTGGACCACGCCTTTGCCGAGAGGAAGCCAGTCCTGGCGATCTGCTACGGCTGCCAGCTCCTGAACGTGTACCTGGGCGGCACGCTGATTCAGGACCTGCAAAGCGAAACGCGTACCAACGTACCCCACCGCCGCAAGGATCTCACGCCCGAGCCTCCCGATGACCCGCGCCACCCCACACAATTTGAACGGGGCAGCCGCCTCGCGGCGCTCGCGGGAACCACAGCTGCCGTTGTGAACAGCTCGCACCACCAATCCATCGAACAGCCTGGCAAGGAGTTGAAGATCACTGGCCGCTCGCCGGACGGAATTGTCGAAAGCGTGGAATGGACCGGGGACGGGAACTGGGTGACCGGGGTGCAATGGCACCCGGAGCGCATGGAAGGTGACCCGCTGGCCGAGCGCTTGTTCAGCGACTTTGTCGGCGCGGCGCGGGCGGCGCACAAGATTCCAGCCGGGAAGCCGTAAACGGCGTTAACCAACCCGGCGAACAAGTTTACGAATCATACATGGGGGACTCATGATTTCATTGGCGGGGAAAGCGGCACTTATCACCGGAGGTTCGCGCGGCATCGGAGCAGCAGCGGTCAAATTATTTGCGCAAGCCGGCGCGGACGTGGTGTTCAGCTACAACTCGGCCAGGGAAGCGGCAAAACAGGTGGAGCAGGAAGCCGCGAAGCACGGCACCCGCGTGGAAGGGTTTAAAGCGGACGCGGGCAAGCACGCCGACAACGGCAAGCTGGTCGAGCACACCATCAAGCGCCTGGGCCGGCTGGACATTTTGGTGCCGAACGCGGGCGTCTGGAACCCGGAAGATTTGCCCATCGAAAAAATGACCGAGAAGCAGTGGGATGACATGATGCGCGTCAATCTGAAGAGCGTGTACTCCGTGATTCACTTCGCGGTGCCGCACATGATCAAGCAAAAGGGCGGCAAGATTATTCCGATCAGCTCCACGGCGGGACAGCGCGGCGAATCTTTGCACACGCACTATGGCGCTTCGAAGGGCGGCATCATCAGCCTGACCAAGGGACTGGCAACCGAATTGGCCGGGCACGGAATCCTGGTGAACAGCGTGGCGCCGGGCTGGGTGGCGACGGACATGTCGAACGCGGTCCTGAACAGCAAAGCGGGGCAGAAGATGGCGGCTACCGCGATTGCGCTGGGGCGCGCGGCAACTCCGGAAGAGATTGCCGGGCCGATGCTGTTCCTCGCTTCCGATCTTTCCAATTTCATGACCGGAGAAATATTGAACGTCAACGGAGGGGCGGTGCTGTGCGGCTGATCCGCAAAATATATTTACCCTGCCTGGCGATGGCGATCGCGATGACGATGCTGCTCGCGCCAATGGCCGTGCGCGCGCAGAATCCGGACATGGTGGCGCCGGAAGCCAGCGCAGCCAAAGCCAAACAGATACTGGCTCAACTGATCGAAGGCATGGGCGGACCGCTGTACCTGGATATGCGAGAGCGCCAGTGCGACGGGCGCCGTGCCGCGATTGGCCACAACGGCGCGCTCGCGGGCTACGTGCAGTTCAAGGATTCGTGGGAATTCCCGGACAAGAACCGCACAGACTACGTCGCGCACGGGCGCAACACGCTGCTGGGCTACATGATCGGCGTCCAGGAGCTCGATTTGTCACACGGCGGCCTGGTGATCACGCTTTTCAGCGGCGAACACGGCTGGACGATGGATCGCGGCGGCGTGTCAGAGATGCCGGAAGACACGATCGCGGAATTCCTGGATGCGGTACGGCGCAGTTCAGACAATCTGCTGCGCCTGAGCCTGAAGGACCCGCAGTTGGATTTCCGCTGGGGAGGCCACGACACCGTGGATTTGCATGAAGTGGATTGGGTGGAGATTACCGACCAGGAGCAGCGCGTCTATCGCCTGGCCGTGGATAGGTCCACGCACCTGCTGATTCGCAGTGTGGTTCACGTGAAAGACGATAACACCGGCCAGCAGCGCGAAGACGTATCGATTTTCACGAACTACCGTACCAATGGAGGCATCCAGGTGCCCATGCAGGTCACGCGGGAACGCGACGGCCGCCGAATCTTCCAGGTGTTCTACGATAGTTGCCAGATCAACCCGCCCCTTCCCGCGGACTTTTTCACCCGGGAGGCCCTGGTCCAGAAATTCAAAGAGACCGGCGGCAAAAAACCGAAGTAACTCACTCTATAAATTCCGTGAAAAACAGCCCCGCCCGGTTTGTCTTGGGGCTATCATCCATTCGAACGGCCCGGCTCGCAGGGCGCTGGTGGGCTTAGTGACTGTGTATTAGCCAGATGAGTAGCCTCTATCTGGCGGGCTGGAAGACTGCTAAGTTAATAGGTCCCAGCCAATCAGAGAGAATGCGACCGTACCGCAGACGGCGCCACGGACGGTTGTCATGATAGGCCGCAGGATCGGATGAAAATGAAAGCTCGGCGGGTTTCCGGCTTCAGCCTGACGGAACTTGTCGTTGCGATGGCGGTGGCCATGATTCTGATGGCCGTCGGCCTGCCGTATTTTCTGCGCGCCTACCACTCTTACCAGCTCAGCAACGCGGCCACGCAAGTAGCCGACATAGTGCGGTTGACCCGCTACGAAGCGATTCGGCTCAATAAAGTAGTGAACTGCGTGATTCAACCCGATCCCGGCAATCCAACCATGACTCGCGCTTCGATGACCGACGTTAATGGCAACCCGCTGACCGGGTTTGGTTCGCGGGCGACGGTGCTTGGGACAGCGGGAAATCTGGTGGATTCGGGTTCAGTGACGGGCGCGACCAACCTGGCTCCGGCTGCCGCGCTTGGCGCGATTACCCCGACGGCGGTTGCGCCGACCGGAGCAACGATACAATTTGACGCCCGTGGGGCGCTGACCACCGGCAGAGTGACTGTCTTTTACTTGAATGCGCCCGGCTCACCAGAATCCGGCTTTCGAGCCGTACTTTTGATGCCTGCGGGATCGATCCAGATCTGGACCGGTGATTCCAGCGGCAACTGGCAGCAGATACGATGAGCGACCGGATGCGTGCCGTTCAAACGATCGCAACCGCCGGGCAGCGCCGCTCCCAGCGCGGATTCACGCTGGTGGAAATGCTTATCGCGACGCTGATTGTGGTGATCGGTCTGGTGGCCGTCGCGCAGCTTGTGCCGACCTCGATGATGATGAACGCCAACAATCGAAGCGACGGCAGTGCATTGGTGCTTGCCCAGAAGCAGATGGAAGCCTTACGCGCCGTTCCCCTTGGCACGAACTCCTTTACCGATGCAACGGGAGCAACCTGTCCGCTCGCGACGACGTGCTTTGTCGGTGATCCCGCCCAGCCCGCACAGGTCGTGGGGAGTCCCGTAAAGCTCGTTAACGGTTCACCCGTCATCGACTATGCCCAGCCGCTGGTTGCCGGATACGGCTTCACCTACACCGACCCGAATGATCCAACGGGCGCTGTGAACGACGTGCGCTGGGCAGTGGTCACCTTGACGAACGGAACCGTGGTTGGCCGGCGTATTGTCGTCGGAGCGTTTCGCAAAGGCATGAAGACGCCCACCTTTCCGGTTTCCCTCGATACGATGGTGTCGAAATGAACTCCGCAACGCCACAACAAGAGCGCGGGTTCACCATCATGGAATTGCTGATTGCCACCGCGATTTTCCTGGTGATTTGCGGAGCGATGTTTGGATTGCTGCAACTCTCGCAGCAAAAATATTCCAGTGAAACTCAACTTTCCGGGGCATTTCAGGAGACGCGGCTGGCCATTGACCAAATCGTGCGCGACTTCAATGTTTCCGGCTATCCGGCGCGAAGCCTTTTTTCGGCACTGCCGCCAGACTCTTCGCAGTACACCCTAAGCCCCGTGGCGTGGGATCCCAGCTACGCCGTGTCGCCTTGCTTTGTCGGGACGGCTGGCGGTGGAACCTGCGTGACTCCCGGCGATTTTGACCTGATTGTCGAAACCAATCTGGGAAACGGCGCGGGCGTCAGCTGGATTCGCTACCAGTTGATTAACACGACGCTTTATCGCGCGGTAGTTCCAAAAACGGCGGGAGGGGATCCCGTGGCCGCAACCTCCGCGGCAGGAGCAATGGTGCCGTTCCTGACAAACGTCATGAACAATCCGTCCCCGGCTCAATTGGCGTTGATTGTGGCAAATTATCCGGGTATGTTTCCCGGCGGCCTCCCGCAGCCGGTATTTAAATACACTTGCGATACCGCGGTGGGCCCGCTTCCGTGTCCTCTAGCGGGGAACGATGGCATTCCAAGCAATATTCGCAATGTGGACGTCGCCTTGATCGTGATGACCCGCCAACCGGACATGCAAACACAACAACCCAAACTTGTGGAATTAAACGGCAGAGGGCGGAGGGTGAATCCGTCGAGGTGACCCGTATGTTTGATGGAGCAGCCGAAGGGAAGATGCGATTGTGAAGAGTCGGGCCCATTTCGAAAAAGCACGCCGCCAGCGCGGCGCCGCCCTGCTGATCGCGATCTTCGCGCTGCTTTTGATCAGCGTGGTGGCGATTGCCCTGATCGTTTCCTCGGGTACCGAGACTTCCCTCGCCAGCAACTACCGCACATCCACCAGCGCCTATTACGCGTCACTCGCCGGGCTTGAAGAGGGCCGCGGGAGACTGTTACCCACGAGTCTTAACTACATCCCGCTGCCCGCCAATCCAATGCCGCTAACCCAGGTGATTTATATAACCAACCCCGCGGGCGGCGAGGTCGTGGCGCCGGACGACACCGCCAATCCCACAACGTACCCGGACACCCAATACAAACAAGAATTTGGTGTAGACGTATCCTCCCGCATTGTTACGAAATACGCTTCGGTCTCGCCGGTCGCGGGTCTTCCCGGTCCCGTTTACAAATGGGTGCGCATCAACGCTTTAACGGAGAAGTCGTTGGGCAACGGCGTCACCGGAGTGGATGTTAACAACGACGGTGACGTGGATCCGTTCACACCACTCTTTTATGACCCCGCCAACCGCACCCTGGGAGGCGCAATGTCTCCTGGCTTGGTCGAGACTCCGACACCTTCGGCGACAGCGCTGCAGGCCCTGGAGATTACGTCCTTTTCAGTCCTGCCCAATGGCAGTGAAAAAATGTTGCAGTATCTGGTTCAACCGCTGGTGGAATTCCCGAACCTGACGGGCCAGGGATTTACGGCTGCCCTCACTCTTGCCGGAAACAACGTGCAATATACCGGTCCGGGAACGAACTCATTCTTCATCAATGGGCAGGATCATCAGTGCCCTCCTGCGGTGCAGGTGGTCACGGCGGGGCCGATGGTCACGGCAATCGGTTACACCGTTACATCTGGAAGCGACTCCTCAAGCGGAAATATCGCCGCAGGAGCAGTACCTGCCGCGAATTATTTGGGGGCTCCGCTAACTACCGGACCTCCTCCAGGCCCGTCCACGGGAAGCATAGCGTTCCTCAACACCATGAACGGCAACTGGCTGACGCCAACTGGGCTGGACGCGGTGGTGCAGGATATCACCAACAACGCTGATTCGGTGATTACAGGTCCTACAACCCCGGGTAGTTTTCCGTCCGGGATGTCCGCCACCCACCCGATGACCATCGTCGTAAATGGAGACCTGGACATGAACGGGTGGCGCAACACGGGCTATGGCTTGCTCCTGGTCACTGGCACTCTGCATTACGATCCGGACGCCACTTGGGAGGGCCTGGTGCTCGTAATCGGACAGGGTAATTTTGTTTCCACCAGGGGCGGCAGCGGAGGAATTGACGGAGCCGTCTTTGTCGCCAAAACCCGCGATACCTCAGGAAATCTGTTGGCGAACCTGGGAGCGAGTTCTTTCAGCCAGACCGGGCCCGGCAGCAATGTCGGACGGGGCATCAACTACAACAGTTGCCTGGTGAACAGCGCGATGGGGCCCATTACGTACAAAGTCCTGGCTTTCAAAGAAATTCCGCTGGCCAATTGATACTGCGCTCGCCTTGCTGCCATTCGTGAACTTCCCCAAAACTTCGGTAGTGTCTCAGTTTGAATTTTGAGCCCCACTATTCTGGTCCGAAATCAGGTCGAGTGCTTTCGATAGGATGTTTCTCACCATATTCCTGTCTGGTTTATCGCTCCAGAATGTTACGCTCGATGCATCGTCGTCGCCTTGATCCTTGCGGTGAAGCTCCGGAGGACTTGCCAGAAAGAATCTGACTCCGTAAAACTTTTCTCCTGTATCTTCTACTGTTTTTTTGACCAGTTCTACGCGATTTGTTATCTCTTCGGTGTACACATTGACGCGCATTTGCTCATCCTCTCTTCAGTTTGCCAGTTGAACCATTTCTTCTAGGCTCCAAACGTGATCGGCTAGGCCAGCGGCCATCGCTGGCGTAACTCTCAGAGTCTTGTGAATCCTCGCAAAATTGTAGTGCATGAAATGGATTGCGACCATTGCAGCGTGGTTGGCCACTTTCTTAGAGAATCCGTTTGTCAGCCTAGTGAAACGGCGCATTCCCATCCGCATCGTCAAATTCTGGCGCTCGACGAAACTGGTTGAGATATGCTTCGGGTCGGGTTGTCCCGTAATTGCTATCGGATTGCAGTCAATACATTCTGCCAGGCTGTACCTTGAATCGTCAGTCGAGTCATGGCCGTAAATCTTGACCAACATCGCGTAGTCAATCTCGAAACCGAATGCTTCCTCTACCGCGTTTAAATATACGCGGTGCCCGTCCGTGGTCAACTGTACGCGGTTTGCAAGACGGGACGCCAAGTCCTGCATGAATTCAAATGCTATCGCTCCGTCGCGTCCTCCAATTCTATAGCTCAGGCATAGCTTGGAATCGGCATCGAGTGCCGTCCACGTCCAAGTATCGCCCCAACCCCGTGCCTGCTTCTCCGGCGTCACGTTCTTAGCCTTCGCTCCCACGAAGCACCAAATTTCGTCGCACAGAATCCTATTTGCCCGGACATTGCGGACGTGCAGATCATGGTATTCCGCGCATGCGGAACCTAGATCGACCAATAGCTTCGTCACTGTGTTAATTGACACATCGGCTAGGCGGCTGGTGGCCCGAAGGCTATTGCCTTCTACCAGCATCCCCAGAATCTGCGTTCTTTGCGCAAGCGATAGGCGGTTCATGCTTCAAAAGATACAAGCATGCCCTCTGTTTGTCAAGCATATAGTTCAGTTTGACAAAAAGGCCGTTTTGCCTATTGACGGCCTTTTTGATTCGGAGTATCTTTTTCGCTGTGACCACTAACCGAGATCATCGCACGCCCGGACAGCTAATCCAAGAGTTGCTAGATGCGCGGGGTTGGACAAAGCGCGTTTTGGCCGTCGTTCTAGACGTGGATGAAACAGGGCTAAACCACGTGATTGCAGGCAAACGGCCCATCAGTGCCGAGATGGCCATAGCACTCGGGGAGTTATTTGACATTCCAGCCGAGAGGTTCTTGGAACTCCAAAAATCGTTTGATCTCGCAAAGGCGCGGATTGTCACGCGGCCCGATCCTAGTCGCGCTGCGCGTGCCCATCTATTCGGTGATTTGCCGATTAACGAGATGATTAAACGCGGATGGCTAGATGCATCGGATGTCCGGGACAAAGCGAAGGTTGAAACTGCTCTCCTGAAATTCTTTGGCGCTAATTCACTTGATGAGATTGAAATTCTCCCGCACGCAACAAAGAAAACAAACGTTGCGACGCCGGCGACACCAGCACAGCTTGCTTGGATTTATCGCGTCAAGAAAATTGCCAACGAAATGCTAGTTGCACGATACTCGCCTTCGGCTGTGCGTGAGGCCGTCGCAAAGCTAAGCAATCTTCTTAATGCTCCCGAAGAGGCACGAAAAGTACCTCGCATTCTCGCAGAATGTGGCATCCGCTACGTAATCGTTGAATCTCTCAGTTCAGCCAAAATAGACGGTGTTTGCTTCTGGCTAAATGACGCCTCGCCCGTGATCGGCATGTCTCTGCGCCACGACCGTATTGATAATTTTTGGTTCGTCCTCCGGCATGAAATTGAACACGTTCTTCGTTTGCACGGACGCTCTGCGGCGATGCTCGATACAGAACTTGAGGGAGAGCGGGCTGGCACGGGCGACAGCATTGCAGAGGATGAGCGCGTGGCAAATGAAGCGGCGGCCAATTTCTGTGTGCCGCGACAGTCTTTGGGACGCTTTGTAGCCCGTAAATCTCCCTTATTTGCCGAACGGGACATTATCGGCTTTGCGCGAACTTTGCGAATTCATCCGGGACTAGTTGCCGGACAATTGCAGCACGAGACTGGCCGTTACGATTTCTTTCGCAACCATTTAGTCAAGATTCGATCTGCCGTTGCTCCGAGCGCAATGGTTGACGGCTGGGGTGACGTTGCCCCAGTTGAGAACTGAACCTAAGGGGAAAATATGGCAACAAAACATCAGCAAATGCAGCGGATCATTCGGCAATACAAAGAGAAAACAAAGAAGAAAGAAGTGGATATGCACGAAGTCGCAAGATTTGCAGCGGGAATGGGGTTTCCTCTTCCTAAGCCGATAGATGCGCTTGATCGACTAGCTAGAGAATTTTCTCAGGCAGCGCGTGAAGAAGTCAGGTATGACAAGAAAACGGGGAAACCCTATCGAGCAAACCACTCAATCGTGCAAATGCAGGGTACGCAACAATTACATCTTTGGATTGATATTGATGAGGCCACACGTCCGCGTATGCTCAAGTCCCTCGTCCAGCGCCGTGAACAAACGGTTGGAGACATGCTACAGCTTACTTTCGACGCCGATCACTGGAATGGTGCAAATCCCAAAGAGCAGCCAATCATTATCCAGACTGACCTTACGGATGATGTTGAATGGAGAAAGAATGCGCCGGACGAGGACGAAAGGGCAAGTTAACTCTTACCTTTTTTCCACCGAGCAGTAGCAGCGACACGCGCAATATCAGTTCGCTCTACTGGCGTTAGGCTCTTAGCTCTAACTTTCCCACCCTTGAGGCCACCAGCACGGCCCTTACGCCTTCCAAGTTTCTTAGCCTCGCTGGCAGTATCTTCGGCCCCTCCGGTTGCAATATCTACAACCAGCTTAGCTAGTTGATTCGGGTCGCGTGGACGCTTCGCCATGCCCGCAGTATGCCACAATCAAGACAGGCTATTTCACTGTGTCAAATTCAAACTGAGACACTACCAAAACTTCTCCCAAAATGACCGGACAAGGATGGCGCGGTATACTAGGTGAATGGGTCATACCTCAAGAGAGCCGCAGATTCACGGCACAACGGTTTTGTGCCTCCGCAAGGAAAATAAAGTTGTGCTCATCGCCGACGGCCAGGTAACCATGGGCGATCACGTCATCAAGCACACCGCCAGAAAAACCCGCCGGCTTTATAACGACAAAGTCGTGGCTGGATTTGCCGGCTCGACCGCCGACGCGATTTCCCTCTTCGAACGCTTTGAAGGAAAATTGCAGGAGCATTCCGGCAACCTGCAAAAGGGATCCGTGGAACTCGCCAAGGAATGGCGCAAGGATCGCGCGCTGCGCCACCTGGAAGCGCTGCTGATCGTTGCGGATTCGAAAGGAACGTTTGTCCTTTCCGGTAACGGCGACGTAATCGAACCGGATGACGGCCTCTGCGCCATCGGCTCCGGCGGAGTTTACGCATTGGCCGCGGCGCGCGCGATGATCAAGCACACGAAACTCCCTTTGAAGGAGCTCGCGCTGGAAGCCATGCGCATCGCCAGCGAAATTTGCATTTACAGCAACGCGAACTTTACCGTAGAAGAGATCTAGGGGCAGCGCCGGAATCGTCTCCTCCGGCCCAGGCAAGGAATCGAACTTTCATGGCTATCAAGACCGATAAAGAGATCACATTGTTTCCCGGCGGCAACGGCGGCCTGCCTCTCGAAGAGGGGGAACTGCTTCCGGCGCTGGACGACATGACGCCGCGGGAAATCGTCGTCGAACTCGACAAATATATTGTCGGCCAGGCGGCGGCGAAGCGGGCCGTGGCCGTGGCCTTGCGGAATCGCGTGCGCCGGCAGAAACTTCCGCCGGAGATCGCCGAAGACGTTTTGCCGAAAAATATCCTGATGATCGGCCCCACCGGCGTGGGCAAGACGGAGATTGCGCGGCGCCTTGCGCGCCTGGCCGGCTGCCCCTTCGTGAAAGTGGAAGCGTCGAAGTATACGGAAGTCGGCTACGTGGGGCGCGACGTGGAATCGATGGTGCGCGACCTGGTGGAAACCTCCATCGACATGGTCCGCGAGGAAAAGCTGGACGAGGTTGCCGACCGCGCCGAACAAGCCGCCGAGGAGCGCGTGCTCGACCTTCTGCTTCCTCCGCAGGTGGAAGCCCCCGGAACGCCGGAAGCGGAACGCGTGGCCCAGCGCGAACAGACGCAGCGAACGCGGGAAAAACTTCGTGTGCAGTTGCGCGAGGGCAAGCTGGATCAGCGCATGGTCGATTTGGAAGTCCGCGAGCGCGCCATGCCTTCCTTTGAAATTATTTCCAATCAAGGCGTCGAAGAAATGGACGTCAACATCAAGGACATGCTCAGCGGCATGTTCGGCCAGCAGAAGAAAAAACGCAAAATGAGCGTCGCCGACGCGTTCGAATATCTGATCCAGGAAGAAGAAAACAAGCTGATCGACATGGACCAGGTGACCCGCGTCGCGGTTGAGCGCGCCGAGCAGATGGGCATCATCTTCGTCGATGAGATCGACAAGGTGGCCGGGCGCGAATCGGGCCACGGCCCCGACGTCTCCCGCGAAGGCGTGCAGCGCGACATCCTGCCGATCATCGAAGGCACCACCGTCAACACGCGCTACGGCATGATCCGCACCGACCACATTTTATTCATCGCCGCCGGCGCATTTCACGTCACCAAGCCCTCCGACCTGATTCCGGAATTGCAGGGCCGCCTGCCGATTCGCGTCGAAATGCAGTCGTTGAAGGAAGAGGATTTCGTCCGCATTCTCACCGAACCCAAGAATGCGCTCATCAAGCAGTACATCGCGCTGCTCGAAACCGAGGGCGTGAAACTCACTTTTACGGAAGACGCCGTGCAGGCCATCGCCCGCTTCGCCACCAGCGTGAACGAACAGACGGAAAACATCGGCGCGCGCCGCCTGCATACCATTCTCGAAAAAGTTCTGGACGAGCTTTCCTTCGAAGCGCCCGACCTGAAAAAGAAGACCGTGAAGATTGACGCGGCCTATGTCAACAAGCAACTCGCGGACATTGTGAAGAATCAGGATTTGAGCCGTTACATTCTCTAAGTTCCGAAAATTGAAATTGGAAAATGGAAAATAGATCTGGGACGCCATTCCGCCGCCACAAACGCCCCGCGCAGTCTGTTCCCATTTTCTATTTTCTATTTTCCATTTTCCTCTTCGCAGCCGGCTGCGGCGCCCCCGGCGAACCGCAACCTCCCACTCCGCCGGTTCCCCAGGGCATCGCGGATTTAGCCGCGAAACAGGCTGGCGACGGTGTGCTGCTCACGTTTACGATGCCGGGCAAGAGCACTCTTGGCGACCGGCTTCAGCAGGTGCCAACCTTTGAAGTCCTGCGCGGATCTCTGCGCCCCGATGGCACGCCCGACCCCAAATCATTCCGCGTGGTAGACACTGTCCCCGGCGCGCTGGTGGCCCGCTACTCACAAAAGGGCCAGGTGCAGTTCATCGATCCCGTCGCACCCACGGATCCCCAATTTCGCTCCGGCCAACTGTTCGTCTATCGCGTTCATACGCTTTTTTCCGCCAAACACCCCTCCCCCGATTCGAAAGACATCACGCTCCAGCTCTACCCCGTGGCAGAGCGGCTTTCCGCTCTTGATTCGGCCGTGACTGAGCAGGGCATTGAACTGAAATGGGTGGCGCCATCGCACACTTCCACCGGCGAACCGCTTGCGAGCGTCCAGGAATATCACGTGTATCGCGGAGAATTGGATCCCACCTCATCCAGTGCCGCTGCCGGCGATCCTCTGCAGGCGAAATGGAAATCTCCCCTGCTTCAGCTCGGAGCCACGGGCACAACCGACTACCGCGACTCCGGTTTCGATTACGGGAAGACCTACGCGTACCTGGTGCGCACGGTAATCGCTTCGCCCGCCGGCGCGCTGGAGTCGAGCGACTCCCCGATGTCTATCGTCACACCAAAAGACACATTTCCCCCGGCCGCGCCGCAAAATGTCGTCGCAGCAATCCAGCCGGGGGCAACCCCGGGCTCCGTGGGGGTCGAACTTTCCTGGTCCATCAACGTGGAATCCGACCTGGCCGGCTACCGGGTATACCGCAGCCAGCAGGATGGCGATCGTGGCGCCCTGCTCACTCCCGAACTCTTGCCGTCGCCCGCGTATCGTGATAATTCTGCCCAGTCCGGCCAGCGCTACTGGTACACCGTAACGGCCGTGGATCGCTCTGGCAACGAAAGCGGCCCCAGCCTGGCGGTGGCGGTGGATGTCGCGCAACCTTCCCGCTGAAGATGTGTTCTTACTGTTGAGCGACTGTCTGGTAGGCAGCCCAGCACCATGCCAGCCAACTTCAGCCCGCCGGGTTACCGGTGGTTCGATTTTCTTCGTCACGCTCCCGCGAAAGTCGGGATGTATACCGGAGTCTGGCTCTCCGTGGTTCTGGTGGCGTGGGTGGTCATCGCCAACCGCGCACCGTTTCTGGAGCCGCTGGCGCAACAGCGCAACGTTATCGCCACGCTGCTGCTGGCGTTGATCGCGACCCTGCCGGTTCTCCGCTTCCTGCGTTCCCCGGGGGAGCTGTTGATCTCCGGCCTGCTGGCCTGGAGCGTGTTGGCCGTTGTGTACCGGATTCTCAGCCTGAAATTTATTCTGCTCCAGGTTTACTACAGCACCTTCCACATCTTCGTCCTCGGCGCCGTCGCGTATCTGCTTTTTGCAACGCTCTCATGGATTGGTATGATTGTTTGGCGGGCGCGAGCAGCTCAGGATACTCACACGCTCCGCTGAACAGGTCCCCACAAGATGAAATTTTGCCGGTTTGTCCCCAAATCCGCTGGCTTGGACTCTCGAGTTTTACCCTCCTACGGTCTGATTGAAGGCGAAATCATTCATGGAATCTCCGCCGCTCCTTGGCTGAAATGGTCGCGGGAAGAAGCTTCGTTGCCGATGCGCGAAGCTCGCTTGCTTGCTCCTGTCGAGCCCTCGAAAATCGTGTGCGTCGGCCGCAATTACGCCGCGCATGCTTCCGAAATGGGCAACCAGGTCCCGAAGGAGCCTATGATTTTTCTGAAGACGCCCTCGTCGGTGATCGCGACGGATGAGCCCATCGTCCTCACGCGTTATTCGACCCACGTCGACTACGAAGCCGAACTCGCCGTTGTCATCGGAAAGCGATGCTCGCAACTCGGCGACGATGACGACGCGTTGTCCTACGTCCTCGGCTACACCTGCCTCAACGACGTTTCCGCCCGCGACTTGCAGAAAAGTGATGTGCAGTTCACCCGCGCCAAGGGCTTCGACAGTTTCTGCCCAGTGGGGCCGCACATTGAGACGCAACTCGATCCGCGCAACGTGTTGGTGGAGGCGCGTTTGAACGGCGTCGTCAAACAGTCCGGCAGCACCTCGCTGATGGTCTATCCGGTTGAGTTTCTGATCCGCTGGCTTTCCCGCATGATGACCCTGATGCCGGGCGACGTCATCGCCACCGGTACACCCGCCGGCGTCGGCCCCCTCGCTGCCGGAGACACCATTGACGTTTCCGTCTCCGGAATCGGCGTGTTGCACAATCCGGTGCACGCTCCGGCATCCTGACTACGCAGAGCTTGCCTGCATTCGGTACTATAAAAGGTAGTAGGGTGGCTGTAGTCCCGCCGCGGAATTCACTCAGGGCGGGGCGGCTGGCTTTCTCTATCAAACATTCCCATTTCTAACTGGGCAAGGGGTTGAGCGTTGAAAGAATTGCTCGCCGATTGGAAATTGCTGCTTATGATTGGCGGCGGAAGTCTCGCCGCACTCGCGCTGATCGCTTACGCGTTCGCGCGTCCCGCGGCTGATCCGGAGGCCGAGGAGCGGAAGCGCCGCCTGCATCTGAATTTGATTGGGCGAATTGCGGAAGGGCAAGTGGTGGAACTCGCGCAGCATCCCGCGCCTCCGGTTGAAAAGCGCAGCGGGCTGTTTGGCACGCGCTCGCAGCCGATGGCGGACGGCCGGCCGCGCAGCCTGGTCTCCTACAGCTACTCGATTTCGGGTGTCACCTATCACACCGCGCAGGACATCACCGGTCTTGAGAGTCAGGTGAAAATCGAACGCCTGGTGACCGGCTATCCCACCAGTGTGAAGTACGACCCATCAAATCCCAGCGATTCGATCGTGGTCGCGGACGATTGGTCCGGCTTGCGATAGAAATTCTTGCTTCGGGCCATTCTTACTCTTCGTATTTTCTCCAGTCACATCCTGGCAATGGGGTCTTGCAGTTGACGTCGCTTCCCCGAATTCAGCTTTGCGCGCGAATGCGTTATGCTTTGGCTGGCTGGAAACTCCGGCCGGTGTGCCGCCCATGAAACAGGTCATACTTTCCATTCTGACGACGCTGATGATCGTGGCCACCACGCTGAGCGCGATGGTCATCCTGGTCCGCGCCACGTTGTATGTCACGTCGATCGAGTCGCCGCTCCCGCGCGCCGGCGCCATCCTGGCGGAGATTTTGCTTGGCGTGGTGTTGCTGCTCGGCACGGTTTGGCTGGCCACGCACGCAGCGGTGTTGATTTTCGCTCCAAAGAGCGACAAGCCCGAGGGAGGGCCTCTTGGCTGAGAAGAATCGGATCTGGGAATCATCCACCGGCGCAGACCGTATGGAGCAGTTGCGCCGCATCTCGGAGGAAGCGGAGGCCGGCGGCGGCGCCGAACGCCGCGAACGCGAGCACAAGGCCGGAAAACTCTCCGCGCGCGAACGGATCGATTTGCTTTTGGACGAAGGCACGTTCGAAGAGCTCGACAAATTCGTGCGCCATCGCTGCGTGGATTTCGGCTCGGAGGAGCAGCGGCCGGCGGGCGATGGCTTCGTCACCGGATTTGGCCGCATCGAAGGGCGGCTGGTGTACGTTTTCGCGCAGGACTTTACCGTGTTTGGCGGGTCGCTATCGGAAACGAATGCCCAGAAAATTGTGAAGATCATGGACCTGGCCATGCGCAACGGCGCGCCGGTAATCGGCTTGAACGATTCCGGCGGCGCGCGCATCCAGGAGGGAGTGGCCTCGCTGGCGGGCTACGCGGAGATTTTCCTGCGCAACACGCTGGCCAGCGGCGTGATTCCGCAAATCAGCGCGATCATGGGTCCGTGTGCGGGCGGCGCGGTCTATTCGCCCGCGATCACCGACTTCGTGCTGATGACGCGCGACACCTCGTACATGTTCGTCACCGGGCCCGACGTGATTAAAAACGTCACCCACGAAGAGGTCACGAAGCAAGAGCTTGGCGGCGCCATGACCCACAACTCGACGAGCGGCGTGGCGCATTTTGTTTCCCGCGACGATGCCGATTGCCTGGCGATGGTGCGCGAACTGATCGGCTTTCTCCCCTCGAACAATCTGGAAGATCCGCCGCGCCGCGCTTCAAACGATCCCGCGGACCGCCGCGAAGAATTGCTGAACTCCATTGTTCCCGAAGATCCATTGAAGCCGTACGACATCAAGGACGTGATTCACGCGCTCGTCGACGGCGACTATTTCTTCGAAGTGCACGAGCACTACGCCAAGAATATCGTCGTTGGATTCGCGCGGTTTGACGGCCGGCCGGTGGGAATCGTCGCCAATCAGCCCGCGTTCCTTGCCGGCACGCTGGATATCAACGCCTCCGTGAAGGCCGCGCGCTTCGTGCGTTTCTGTGACGCGTTCAACATTCCCCTGATTACCTTTGAAGACGTTCCCGGCTTTCTACCCGGCACCCAGCAGGAGTACGGCGGCATCATTCGTCACGGCGCGAAACTCTTGTTCGCTTTCGCCGAAGCCACTGTTCCGAAAATCACGGTCATCACACGCAAAGCCTACGGGGGCGCGTATTGCGTCATGGCTTCAAAGCACATCCGCACCGACGCGAATTTCGCCTGGCCCACCGCGGAAATCGCCGTGATGGGTCCGGAAGGCGCCGTGGACATCGTCTACAAGCGCGAACTAAGCAACGCGCCCGAAGCGGACCGCGCCGCCCTGCGCAAGGAAAAAATCACCGAGTTCCGCAACCGCTTCGCAAATCCATTCGTAGCCGCCGAACGCGGCTACATCGACGCGGTCATCGAGCCCGCGACCACCCGCGCCCACATCATCACCTCATTGCGTGCCCTCGAAAACAAGCGCGACACCAACCCCAAAAAGAAACACGCCAACATTCCGTTGTGAGTTTATTGCCGAATTTGTTCTGAAGATTTCTATTCCGGCACGATGCGAAACGATCCCTTGCGCCCCGCCCGGTATACAGAAAAGTCCCGGCGGTCCAGTGTGAAAATCGTTTTGATGTTTTCGCGAGCCGCCAGATAAACCAGCATGACGTCGGCAAACTGAGGGTGGAGATTTCCGTATTTTTTCATGATCTCCGCAACAGCGGCCGCTTCTTTCCCTGTCACCGGAAGTATTTCCACCGCGCCATCCGAGATGCTTCGCAATAATTTCTCAAATGCCAGAGGCGTGCCCTGAAGCAGCCAAGCGGCCTCGGTAATCACCGGCCAGCATGTCAATAGAGGTCCGCGCAAGCCTTGCACAGTCCGAAGGCATGTGTCGTGATACTGGTCGGCCGACGACAGAATCGCCACCAGCGGTCCCGTGTCCGTAAGGACGCGCACTATTTCCGTTCCCCAAAGCCCTTGAAGTATTTCTTGTTTGTGCTCAGGTCCCGGGGCGCTCCGCTGACGCATCCGATCAATCCCGCTCCTCGGAGAAGATCATATGTGGTTTCGTCCGTGCGTTTCTCGGAAAGATACTGCTCCAGCGCCTCTCGCACGACCTGTGACTCGCCCGCTCCGGTCGCTCTTGAACGCTCTTTCAGCCGCCGGGCAATTCCTCCCGTAACGCGAACGGATATTCGTTGCGATGCCATACTGCGCTCCTTTCGCTATGTCTGACATTGTACCATAAGTGTCTGACATCAGATAGTTCTCTGGAGCCCGGTTTTGGCCCCTCCACCCCGCATGCTAAAATCCCCGTGCACTCCAAACACTCATGTTCAAGAAAATCCTGATTGCCAATCGCGGTGAAATTGCCGTTCGCATCCTGAGGGCCTGCCGCGAGCTGGGCATCCAGACCGTTTCCGTATACAGCGAAGTGGACCGGACCTCGCTGCACGTGCGGCTGGCCGATGAAGCCTACCTGATCGGCCCTGCACCATCGCGCGAGAGCTACCTGCGCATCGACAAACTGATGGACGTGGCAAAAAAATCCGGTTGCGACGCGCTGCACCCGGGTTATGGCTTCCTGGCGGAAAACGCCGCGCTGCCCCGCGCTTGCGCCGATGTCGGAATCACTTTCATCGGCCCTTCCGCAGAGGCCATGGAGGCGATGGGCTCAAAGACCGCTGGCAAGCAACTGGCGCGGCGCGCCGATGTCCCCACAGTCCCAGGCACCAGCGAACCGATTGAAAATCCCGAGGAGGCGCAAGCGCTGGCGCAAAACATGGGTTATCCCGTGCTGCTAAAGGCCATCGCGGGCGGCGGCGGCAAAGGCATGCGAGTGGTGCCGAACGACGCAGCCTTCGCGTCGGCCTGGCGCGATGCCGCCTCCGAAGCGCTGAACGCTTTCGGCGACCAGCGCGTGTTCCTCGAAAAATATCTCGTCGGGCCGCGGCACATCGAAATTCAGATTCTTGCCGACGCCCACGGCCGCTGCGTTTCTCTCGGCGAGCGCGAATGCTCCGTGCAGCGCCGCCACCAGAAGGTAGTCGAAGAAGCTCCTTCACCCGTGGTCACTCCGGAACTCCGCCGCAAGATGGGCGACGCCGCTGTCCGCCTCGCCCGTGCGGGAGGCTACGTCAACGCCGGCACCGTGGAATTCCTTGTCGACGCCAACCTCAACTTCTATTTCCTCGAGGTCAACACTCGATTGCAGGTGGAGCATCCCGTCACAGAACAGGTCACCGGCCTCGACCTCGTCAAACTCCAGATCGCCATCGCCGCCGATCATCGCTTGCCCTTCGCGTGGGAAACGATCACCCCGCGCGGCCACGCCATGGAAGTGCGCCTCTACGCCGAAGACCCCGACAACAATTTCTTTCCGTCGCCCGGTAAAATTATTTCGCGTCACGCCCCAACAGGCCCCGGCATCCGCCTCGATGAAGGGGTTTACGAAGGCTGGACCGTCCCGATGGACTACGATCCTCTCCTCAGCAAATTGATTGCCTGGGGTAACAGCCGCGAAGAAACCATCGCCCGCCTCCGCCGCGCGCTCGATGAGTACACCATCATGGGCATTCGCACCAACGTTGGCCTTTTCCGGAGAATTCTCACCGAACCGGAATTCCTCCGCGGAGACATCCACACCAAGTGGCTGGACGAAATGCTTGCGCGCCCGCGTCCGCCAGTGGAACCTCCGCGTCCCGGCACCGAAGAAGCCGCCTTGATTGCCGCCGCGCTGTGGCACAGCGCGCAATCGAATAATTCCGCGCCGGCCAACGGCGATTCCCAGGCCGCTCCTTCTCGCTGGAAGACCGAGGGGCGCCGCCAGCAAATGGATCACATGCCATGAAATCCGAGATTCAACTCACAGGCGCAAGCGGCAAACGAAAACACGTCGTCGAATTCAACCGCAAGGGCAACGTTTGCAGCGTCGCGATTGATGGCCAGGCGCTCGACGCCGATGCCGTGCAGATTGCGCCCAACGTGGTTTCCGTGATGCTCGGCGGACAATCCTTCGAACTCCACATTTCGCGCTCCGTCGGCGGCACCTTGAAACTGCGCTGCGGCGCCCACGAATACACCGCCGAAATCATCGATCCGCGCGCGTGGCGCGGCCGCAAGCACGGCGCCGTGGAAGTGGAAGGCCGCCAGGAAATTCTCGCTCCTATGCCGGGGAAAGTGGTTCGTGTGCTAGTCGCAGTTGGGGACGCCGTGGAAGCCGGCCAGGGACTGTTGGTCGTTGAAGCCATGAAAATGCAGAATGAAATCCGCTCACCCAAGAGCGGAAAAGTCGAGCGCTTGCTCGTCAAGGAAGGGCAAGCCGTCAACGCCGGGGAAGTGCTTGCCTGGGTGGAGTGAACCGCAATAATCTCTAAATGAGTTTTGTCCTAGCGAAATAATCGCCGCAGCCCAATCGCAAATTGTACGGAAGAGAATTACTGCGTGTTGGCGGGTGAACTGTTCGCCGGCAGAGACACGGCCGGCTTAATCGGTGGCAACGTGGACTTCGCCGCGTCGGGCAGCTTTCCGGCGGTCTCTACCACCTGCTGCGCCAGATAATTCGTAACCTTCGCTTCATCGCGCGCCGTCGCCAGGTACGCCGAGCGCAACAGCTGTTCCTTGCGGTTGCGCAAGGTGTCGCGAACGGTCTGCTGCACCTGCGGATCATTCACGCCGCGCTGGCCGGCCGCTTCGCGCGCTACCAGTTTCAGGATGCGGATGCTGTCCTTCAGTTGAATCGGCGGGCTCACCTGCCCGGGCTTCAGCGCAATCACGGTCTTCTTCAGCATCGGGTCGGACTGGTTCAGCGCCGATTCCGGAATGTAGCCCAGGTCGCCGCCGTTTCCGGCCGTGTTCACATCTTCCGAATAATCCATCGCCAGTTGCGCGAAATCCGCGCCGCTGTTCAGCTTGTCGGTCAGCATCTTCGCCTTGCGCTCCGCTTCGGCCGGGTTCGTGGCGTCGTCATTCTTGCGGTTGCGGACCTGCAATTCCTTGCGCGGCGTAATCACGATCTGCGAGATTCGGTATTGCGGCTCGGCAACGTTAAACTGGTTGTGGTTGGTGTTGTAAAAATCCAGCACGTCCTGGTCGGTGATGGTGATCTTCGCCGCCACTTCCCGGTTCAGCAGTTTCTGGATGGAAAGCTGCCGCCGCAGGTCGCGCTTCAGGTCGTCCACGCTCATCCCGCGCGCTTTCAGTTGCCGCTGGAACTCATCCTCGGTGAACGGGTTCTTCAACTCGGTGAACTTGTCTTCCACTTCGCCGTCGCTGGCTTCCAGGTTCAGCTTCTTCGCGCGCTCCAGCAGGATTTCGTTGTTGATCAACTGGTCGGTGACGTTTAGCTTCAGCGAAAGCGCTTCTTCCTGCGAAGGCTCCTGTCCCTCGGGATTCACCTGCGAACGATAGTATTTCTCGATGTCGTCCCGCTTGATCTCCGTGCCGTTAACCGTTGCCCACACGTCGGCCGCATGGTGCTCCGACTGCTTGCACCCGGCAAGGACCGAAAACACCAGTCCCGCCACGGGCAAGAGAGCCCTGGCGCGCCGCAGTCGCACTGCTCTGCTGGAGGTGCTTTGGGAGAGGTTCAAAGGTTCGCTCAGGCTGCTTTGGTCACACGGCCCAGACGGATGCAAGCCGTGCACACGCGAATCTGTTTGTGGACGCCCGAAACCACTGCCCGGACGCGCTTCAGGTTCGGATTCCAGCGCCGCCGCCGCGTATTGTTGGCGTGGCTGACCACGTTTCCATACTGCGGCCCTTTGCCGCAAAGTTCACACTTCATTGCCATATCGATTCCTGCACTCCAAAAGATTGAAAAGCAAAGTCTTAATTGTAGCAGAAGCCCCCAGAATCGCCAAACAAATGCAAAATACCGGAACGCCAGCTTTTTCGTTGGTTTTGAACGGAACGAATCAGCCGCTAGGTCAGGTTCGGAAGCGGTAGGCTGTGTCTGTTTGCTATACTGAAATTGCTTTAGAGGCCGATTGCACTCGTGAATCCAGTCCGAATTTCCATCGTTGAGTATCTGAATACCGTGCCGCTGGTGCGCGGCTTTACGCATGGCCCTCTGCGCGGGAAGTACGAGCTTTCCTTCACCGTGCCGTCGCAGTGCGCCGAAGCGCTGCGTTCGGGCGCCGCGGATGTGGCGATTATTCCGGCCATCGAATACCAGCGCATTCCGGATCTGGTGATCCTGCCGGATCTCTCCATCGCGTCGAAAAAATCCGTGCGCAGCCTGCTGCTGATTTCCAGGAAACCCATACAGGAAGTCACGCGCATCGCGCTCGACCGCAGTTCGCGCAGCACCCAGGCGCTGACCCGCATTCTTTGCGAAAAGCTCTGGAACATCCAGCCCGAATTTTTCGAAGCCGCGCCAGACTTGGCCGCGATGTTGCAACAGGCGGACGCCGCTTTGCTGATCGGCGACCCGGCGCTTCGGTTCGCGATCACCTGCGCACCCGGAGCTCGCCGTGATTCACAGGGCGATCTAATCGCACCGGCTTCGCTCGCCGGGCTCAGTGGAGACGGTTCCATCTACATTTACGACATTGTCGAAAAGTGGCGCGCGATGACGAGCCTTCCCGCGGTGCTCGCGGTCTGGGCCGCGCGGCGCGAAGCCGGTACGCCGCAGTTGGTCCAGGATTTCCAGGAGTCGCTGGCCTTCGGCTTGCAACACATAGACGTGATCGCCTCCGAAGCAGCCGAGGAGATGAATCTCCCCGCCGCCGATCTTCGGCGCTATTTGCTCGAAAACATCGACTATCATTTGGACGAGGAGAATCTGCAGGGCCTGACGCACTACTATTTCCTCGCCGCCAGTCTCGGCCTGATCCCGGACAAAATTCGTACCGTCGAGATCGCCCCTCAACCAGGTGGACCGGTTCGCTACATGGATTTTCTAGTTGCCAACCGGCCCGGAATGCGAACTTGAATTGGGTCAAACAGATTTGGAACCAAGAACTAACAACTGACAACTAACAACTAAGAACTGATATCTTTCCGCCAAGGAAACGCACCGTGGGAATCACAAAACAGCAAGCGCTCGAAATGCTCCAGTCCGACGACCTGGTCGGCATCGGCATGGCCGCGCATCAGTTGCGCCTCCAGAAGAACGATCCGCGCGTCGCCACCTACCAGATCGACCGCAACATCAACTACACCAATTTCTGCACGGAATATTGCTCGTTCTGCGCGTTCTACCGCCCGCTCGGCGCCAAAGACGGCTACATTCTCTCGTTCGAAACCATCTACGCAAAAATCGAAGAGATGCTCGAACTGGGCGGCACCGGCGTTCTCCTCCAGGGCGGCTTGCATCCCGACCTGCAAATCGGCTACTACGAAAATCTTCTCCGCTCGATCAAATCGCGCTATCCGCAGGTGCATTTGCACTGCTTCTCCGCCCCGGAAATCCTGTGCATCGCGGAAGTCAGCGAACTTTCCGTTCGCGACACCATCAAGCGCTTGATGGACGCGGGCCTGCAATCCATTCCCGGCGGCGGCGCCGAAATTCTCGACGACGAAATCCGCGGCAAGATCGCCCGCCTCAAGTGCACAAGCGACGATTGGGTGGAAATGCATCGCACCGCGCATTCTCTCGGCCTGCGCACCACGGCCACAATGATGTTCGGTTGCGGCGAAACGTTGCAGCACCGCGTGAATCATCTCGAGCGCATCCGCCAGCTGCAGGAAGAAACCGGCGGCTTCACCGCGTTCATCCCGTGGATTTTCGCAGCGGAAAACACGGCCCTCGGCAAAAAAGTGCAGGAAACCACGGCCGTCGATTATCTGAAGACGCTTGCCGTCAGCCGCCTCTATCTCGACAACATCGATCACATTCAGTCGAGTTGGCTCACCCCCGGCATCAAGGTCTGCCAGGTAGGCTTGCAATTTGGCGCCGACGACGTCGGCAGCATCCTGATTGAAGAAAACGTGGTCTACGCCGCCGGCGTCCGCAACCGCACCAACGAAGAAGAACTCCGCCGTATCATCACCCAAGCCGGCTTCCGCCCCGCCCAGCGCGACACCCTCTACCGCTCCTACGTGCTGAAGCCACCAGCCGCCCGCGAGCTAACCGCCGCCTAGTTTTTCTCTCAGGGTTTTTCCATGTAGCGGCCGCCGTCCGCGGCGGGCGCCTTTCATTCAGACCAGCCGTCGAATTCTACTTCCGCAACCGCAACAGAATCTCCACTTCCGTCCCCTCCGGAAGATCCAACGTCTCGTAAGGCTGTAACACGCCATCCGAATAACGCGCCACCAGTCGCATCGTTCCGTCTTTGCCCGCCGCTTTTTCCGGCTTGCCAGCAGAGCCGCTGCCCGGCCCCGACGTTTCATCCAGCGCCTGGTTTACTAGCGCATCCGCTTCCTTATTCTGCTCGCGGTAAACATGGCTGATGCGAAACGACTCGAACGTCTGCGACATCTTCTTCGCCCGTTCAAACAGCGGCTTCAACTCCGCGCTCTTCACCTTGTACTGCCCGCGCAGTTGCTTGACCATCAATTCCGAATCGCTCTCCACCCGCAACGCCCGAATCTCGTGGCTCTGCGCGTAATCGAGCGCCGCAATCAGGCCAAAATATTCCGCCACATTGTTGGTATTGATCCCGATGTACTTCTTCAGCCGCGCCACAATCTCGCCGCGCGGGTCGCGCACCACCACGCCATACGCCGCTGGCCCAGGATTTCCCCGCGAGCCGCCATCCACATTCGCCTGGTAAGAGGCAATCGCTTTGCGTTCGGGTTCTGCTTCGCCGAAAAGGCCCGCGCCTTTTGGCACTGAGGGACGTTTCCACATCAGGAGTTCGCCGCTCCCGTAGCCGACTCCTTCGGCGCGGCGTGGGCGATGGGCTCGAGTGAGTAGAGGATCCGCCCGCAGGATTCGCAGCGCAACAGCTCTTCGTCGGTGTCCGATTCCAACTGTTGAATCGTATGCGGCAGCGCGCGCAACCCGCACGCCTTGCACTGGCCGTCGCGCACCTGCGCCAGCGCCGTCCCGGGATGCTTCTTGGCAATCCGTTCGTAAAGCTCCAGCGAATCTTCGGGAATCTTCTTCGCGATCCCCCGGCGCTCCGCGGTAGCCGTTTCCCAGGCCTTCTTTTTCCCCGCGAACTGCTCTTCGATCTCTTTCTTCTCCGCCGCGATCGCCTGCTCGGATTCCTTCAGCTCCGCTTCCAGGCGCTTCACCCGGCGTTCCGCTTCCTCGATCGCCATCATCTGTTCCAGCACCCGGTCTTCCGCGCTCGAAGCCTCGCCCTCTGCGGTCGCGATCTCGTGCTGCAGCGCTTTGTAAGCCTCGTTCGTCTTGACGGAGCTGCTCTGTTTGCGATATTTCTTCGCGCGATCCTTCCACTGCTGCACATCCAGCTCGAGTTTCTTGCGTTCAGCCAGGGCGTGGGTCAAAGCATCTTTGGCCGCGGCCAACGCCGTCCGCTCGCCGCTCAACTTCGCGTCGGCTTCCCGCTGCCGTTTGGGCATGCCTTCGAGGTCCGCGCGCAGCGCCGCCGTAGTCTGGTCCAGCCGTTGCAGCTCCAGCATCTGTGGTATAGCAGGATTCATGCGGGCTTGATTCTAACACACGGTGGCGGCTCACCCTTCCCGCTGGGCTGCCGTCATTAAAGGGTAGGAGTTTTCCAGTTCGTTGCTGAGGAGGAACCATGCCGTACGTGCAAATCACCTGGCTTGAGGGGCGCTCCGTCGAACAAAAGCGCAAAATTGCCAAACGCATCGCCTCGGCCTTGATGGAAGAAGGGAAAGCCAGTGCCGAACATATTCAGATCACGTTTCAGGACTTGCCGACCACCAGTTATGCGTTAGCTGGCAACCTGGTGGCCGACTTGAAGCCTGAACAGTAAGCGGGCGCTCGAGCCCGCGCAAACCGGGAGCTTACGACGCCTTCAAATCGCGCCGAATCAGCGCCGCGTCCACAAAATAGCCCAGGCCGATCGCCAGCGGCAAGACGCCAAACGCCGAAGCCACCAGCGTTTCCGGCTCGCCCAGCACTCGCGCGATCATCGCAAACATCACGATAAATCCAACCCCGCCGCTCACCAGCAGAATCCCAGCCCGGCGCGACCTGGCAAACTGCGATAGCTCCGGCTCCATCGGAATTTCGGTTCCCCGGGCCAGCGCCGCCAGCCGCTCTTCGCTGCGCAGTTTCCGCACACGATAGTAGGTGTACATCCACGCCACAGGAATCCCGCACGTTAGCACCACGGCAACCAATCCAATCACATCGCCACCCATTTTCTTGCTCTCCCTTCCGCTCTTCATCCGCCGGCCGCTGTCTGCGGCCTCACCCCTAAATACGCAAAGGGCTGGTGGATTGTTCCCGCGAGAATGGGTAATCGGCAGGGATTTGAAAGAAGAGGAGTTACTGGATTTCGCCGACCTGCATGGAAGAATCGATGGCCAGGGTGGGATACCGGATCGAGGAGCCCTGCGGCGCCGGCGCGTGCCGCGCAACAACTTGAAAATCCGCGCCACCCCTGCAGTTGACCTCGTAGGTGTAACCCTCCCGCCCGGCCCGCGTCATGTTCAGCGATCCCGACGAAATCATTTCATCCAGCGAAGCGCAATTGCTGTTCAACGCCATGTTCCCGCGCTCTGCCTGGGCGATCTGCAGCAAATCCATCCGCACTCCGGTTAGATTGATTGCTTGTGTCGTCGCTGTACCCGCGTCGGTCGTGGGCATTTTCTTCAAATAAAACTGATACACCCCGAAGAGAATCAGGGCCGCTACCAATACCAAGGCAAGTGCGCGCATAACTCCATTTTCCTCTGCCTGCGTCCGTTCGCAAGATGTTCGCTGCCCTCGGAGTACAATTGGTAACAAGCCCGGGCAATTTCCCCCGCTCCGCGTCTCCGCCTGCTATGCTCCCCTAACACCGCCCCTCTCGCGGTCCTACTCTCCCCTCCGGACGGGTTCATGGACACCGCGCTACTCCCTTTGGATTTTCACTCGATTGAAAAGCTTCGCGAGCAGGAACTCGAAGAAGCTCGCGTCATTCAGAACGTCATGATGCCCGCGCAGCCTCTGCGCATCGGCGGCGTGACGATCGCTCACGAATTCCAACCGGTCACGGAAGTGGGAGGCGACTATCTCGACTATTTCAAGCTCAGCGACGAGACTATCGGTTTATACGTTGGCGACGTCTCCGGGAAAGGCCTTCCTGCGGCGCTTTATGCCGCACTCGCCGTCGGCACGCTCCGTGGCATCCATAAAACCGGTATGGAACCCGAACGCGTGCTTTCTCTTCTGAACCAGCGCCTCTTGCTCCGAGGCATTCCCGGGCGCCATTCGGCCCTTCAGTATGCCCTGTTCGACCCGGCTGGCTCGCGGATGCGCATTGTCAGCGCTGGAATGCCGGGCCCTCTTCTGCTCCGCGGCTCAGAATCGCGCGTCCTCCAGATTGCAGGATTGCCGCCGGGCTTGTTCGCCACAACGAGCTACGACGAGCTATCGTTGGAGCTGGAGCCCGGCGATTCTCTTCTCTTTTTCACGGATGGCCTCAGCGACGCGCGCAATCTCCATGACGAGGAGTTTGGAGTCGATGGCATCCAGGACGTTTGCCGCCGCTACGCCGGTGAATCGCCTCTCGATCTCCTGAACCATCTCTTCTCGACCATTCAGAATTTCACCGCCAACTGCAAGCAGTGGGATGACATGACCGCCGCGTACTTCCACTTCGGGGGGTAATCGCCGCCCGTATTTTCCACCGTGGTTAACTGGGCAAAGCTCGTCTCTTTTCAATTGACCTCTGGCCGCTTCTCCAGTAACTACTGTAGTCACAGATTCGTTGCTATTTAGGAGTCCTCGATGAATAGAAAATCTCCGTATCCAGCCGCACTCGTTTGCCTGCTTTCCTGTGCCCTGGTAATCCCTTTCGACGCGTTCGCCCTGCCCGATGCCACCGGCCAGCGCGCCGGCGAAGTTTCCCGCGTCATCCCGGCCGTAAGCCTTACTCGCGGCGCGAAGTCGCTGGCCGCGAACGCGAAAACTCCCGTCGACTGGCAGGATGTGCTCAACACGCAGGCCAACGGCCGCGCGCGTGTATCGCTTGACGATGGCTCGGTGCTCAACGTCGGTTCGGATTCGTCCGTGAAGGTCGTGAAGCACGATGCCGGCGCCCAGCAGACCGACCTGGAAGTCACCGTCGGGAAAATCCGTTCGCAAGCGCAGAAAATTTCGCAGCCCAACGGAAAATTCGAAGTGCACACGCCCTCCGGCGTTGCCGGCGTAGTCGGCACCGATTTTTATGTGGGCTACGAAAACAACGTGATGACCGTGATCGTGTTTGACGGCCAGGTGAAAGTCTGCAATCTCGCCGGCCTTTGTGTCGCTGTGAAAGCCGGACAAATCACCACCGTGCGCAACAGCGATTCGAACGGCCCGGCCGCTCCCTCGCAGGCGAACCTCTCCACGCTTTCGGACGCCGTCGCCAGCACCACTCTCGAAGCCCCCCCGAACATCGGCCAGGTCCATCACATCGGCAAAGGCACCGCCATCGCCATCGGCATCATTGCCGTGATTCCCATTGTCGTCGTCCCGATCGTGGCCACGCGCGGACAGGGAACTCCCGCGCCCGTTCCGCCAAGCAACGGATGTCCCCCCACGAAGGCCTGCTGATTCGCGCTCGTACCCTCAAGTTTTTGAAGGCCGCGGCGAACTGCGCTGCCGGGGCTTCTTCGTTTAGCAACGCTCCACTCCTTTCGGCCATCTAATCTCAGGTAGTGCTTTTGCCGCTTCTCGCCGTCTACACCACGCTTTGTCTACCCACCGGCGGTGGCGTACACTGAACCTTTAAGCAATGCGTCTAATTGTGAGTGAGGCACTCTTGAACCCATCCATTCCCCTTTTGTCGGCCCGCCGTTTCTGTCTTTGCGCCGCGCTCGGCGCCTTTTTTGTCCTGGCTCCCAATGCAAGCGTCTTTGCCATCCCGCCCGACGCTGTCGCAAAGCCTTCGCCGCTCATCGCCGCCTTGAAAGCGGAGCTGGATCGCTCCATGAAAGCCTACGGCGCCCAGGATCCCGCCGCTTATTTCATCAACTACACGCTCACGGACACGCAACGTGCCACGGTCTCCGGTTCGAACGGCGCCCTGCTCAGCAGCGATGAAGGCCGCAACCGCTGGCTCGAAGTCGCGGTCCGCACCGGCAGCTACGACCTCGACAACACCCACAAGATCGACGGCCGCCAGCCCTCCACCGGCAGCCCCGGCACCAACGTGCCCGTCGACGACGATCCCGATGTTCTCCGCCGCGCCGTGTGGCTGGAAACCGACTCCGAATACCGCGCCGCCGCTGAAGCCCTGATCAAAATCAAAACCGGCAAGGAAGTGAAAGTGCAAACCGAGGAAGGCGCCGCCCCGGATTTTTCCCGTGAAAAGCCCCAGGTCTATACCGGTCCGCTGGTTTCCTATTCGCTGGACCGCGCGCCTTGGGAACAGAAAGTCCGCGATTACACGCGCTACTTCCGCGAATCCAGCGCCGTGATCAATTCCATCGTCACCTTCACGGCCCAGGCACAGAATCAGATTCAGGTGAATTCCGAAGGCACGCAGCTTCAGTTTGGCCAAATCCGCTACCGGCTGGAGCTCTTCATTCAAGGCAAAGCCGCCGACGGCATGGATATCAACCGCTACTACAACTTTGACTGGGTGAATCCCGCCGACGCGCCGGACGATAAAGCCGTGCTCGCCGCCTCCGCGCAATTGCGCAAAGAGATGGAGGGCCTGGTCGTTTCTCCGCTGAACGATCCCACCGTCGGCCCGGCCCTGCTCACCGGCCGCGCCGCCGCCGTTTTCTTTCACGAAGTTTTCGGCCACCGCGCCGAAGGCCACCGCCAGAAAGATGTAACCGAGGGCCAGACCTTCGCCAAGAAAGTCGGCGAACAGATTTTCCCCAGTTTCCTTACGGTCGTGGATGATGCCACCGAGAAAAAAGTCGTGGGCCAGGATCTGCTCGGCTACTACCAGTTTGACGACGAAGGCGTTGCCGCGCAGCGCGTGGTCCTGGTGGATCACGGCGTCCTGAAAAATTTCGAAATGTCCCGTTCGCCGCTGAAAGACTTTCCGCGTTCGAACGGCCACGGCCGCCGCCAGTTGGGCGCCAATCCCGTTTCCCGCCAGGGCAACCTGCTGGTGGAAAGCAGCAAGACGCTCACCAACGCGCAGCTTCGCGCCAAGCTGATCGAGCTGGTCAAGCAACAGGGCAAGCCGTACGGTCTGCTGATCGACGACATCGCCGGCGGATTTACCTTCACCGGCCGCGGTCAGCCCCAGGCCTTCCAGGTGGAACCGCTCGTCGTCTATAAAGTTTTTGCGGACGGCCGCCCGGATCAACTGGTGCGTGGAGTGGACATCGTCGGCACGCCGCTCGCCGCGCTCACAAAAATCGTAGCCACCGGCGACACCCCCGAAGTTTTCAACGGTTACTGCGGCGCCGAATCCGGCTATGTTCCGGTCTCCGCCGCCTCGCCCGCAATCCTCACCTCCGAACTTGAAGTGCAGAAAAAGCAATCGTCCACGGACCGGCCGCCCATCTTGCCGCCACCGGCGCACGACACCCAGAAATCCGGAGGCCTCCAGTAATGCGCGCCATTCGCTTGGTCACCGCTCTTCTCTCTCTTGCCGCCGCATCCACGGCCTTCGCGCAAGCTCCCGCGGACAACGATCACACCCTACAAGCCATGAAGGATGAAATGGCTCGCGCCAAATCGCGCCTAGAGCTGCAAATCCCGAAACTCGACAAGCCCGTCCGCCCCTATTACATCGAATACCGCCTGCTCGACATGGACATTCGCGAAGTCGTCGCCCAATACGGCGCCCTGGTCACTTCCGCGCACAATCGCAGTCGCGTCATGAACGTCGCCGCGCGCGTCGGCGATTACAAACTAGACAGCTCCAACTTTATTAGTGAAGACGGCTTCCGTGGCTTCATCGGCCCCTCCGGCACCGTCGGCATCGATCGCGATTACGATTCGCTCCGCCAGGATCTTTGGATCGCCACCGACCAGGCCTTCAAGGAAGCGGTCGAAACCTATTCGCGCAAGCAGGCGTATCTCAGCAGCCTGGCGCGGCAATCGGACATCGACGATTTCTCCCACGTCGATCCGGTGAAGCATATCGAGCCGCTCGTCGCCTCGGACTGGACCAGCCGCAACTGGGATCAGGAAGCCCGCGACTCTTCCGCTGCCCTCCGCGCCTTCCCGCAGATTTACGAATCAAAGGTCACTTATTACCTCGTGTTCACGACCGAGTACCTTCTCACCAGCGAAGGCACCGAAGTTCGCGCGAACCATTCCTTCGCCGCGATCGAATCGGGGCTTAGCTCCCTTGCCGATGACGGCATGCAGGTAAACAATTATTATGCGACGTACGCGCCGCGCCCCGGGGATCTTCCGAACCCGGACGCGGTTCGCAAGGCGCTCAATGTGGCCAGCACGGAACTGATGGGCATGCGCGCCGCGCCTCCGGCTCCCGATTACACCGGCCCCGTTCTCTTCGAACCTCGCGCGGCCGGTGCGCTGCTAGCGGAAGTGCTGACTCCGTCTCTCAGTGGCGCGCGTCCTCCGGTGGCATTCCAGGCGGTTGTCGAGCAGTTGATGAGCAGCCTCGGCGGGCGCAGCGATTGGAGCGGCAAAGTCGGCGCGCGCGTGCTTCCCGCTGGCGTCACGCTCATGGATAACCCCGCCGCCACGGATTACAAAGGCGCGTTCCTCGTCGGCAGCTATGCCATCGACCAGGAAGGCGTTCCCGGCGAGAAGGTCACACTGGTGGATGAAGGCAAGCTCAAGAACATGCTGATGTCCCGCCGCCCCGGCCCGGACTTTGAGAAAACCAATGGCCATGGACGCAGCGCGTTCCTCAGCGACGCCCGGCCCGCAATGAGCAATCTCTTCTTCTCTTCCTCGGAAGCGCTTTCGAAAGAAGATCTGAAGAAGAAATTCCTAGACTCCTGCCGCGCGGAAAAACTCGAATACTGCATGGTGGTCCGCCAGATGGATAACCCGTCGCTGAGCCTGCTGCACCAGGAAGATTTCAGCGAACTCCTGGCCAGCTTTGGCGGCAACGCGGCCACCGACCGCTTGCCGCTTGTCGTCTATAAAATTTATCCCGCCGATGGCCACGAAGAAATCGTTCGTGGCGCGCGCATCAGCGGCTTCAGCCCGCGCATGCTGCGCAACATCGAAGCCATCGGAAACGACGGCGCCGTCTTCAACTACATGCAGAACCAGACCGCCGGTGTTGCCGGCACGGCGCTGGCCGCATTCGGCACGGCCCAGAACGGCCTGCCATGCTCCGTCGTCGCTCCTTCGCTGCTCTTTGAGGAAGTGGAAGTCCGCGGCGCTCGGGGCGAACCAAAGCATCTTCCGTTGCTTCCCGAGCCGCCCATGACCGCCAAGGGCTCGCTGTAACCTTTTCCGCGCGCGCAACTCACATAGACCGGGACTAGTTCCCCTGTGCTACGCCCGTTCTGCCGTTCGGAGGTTTTTCCATGGATTCCAAACGTCGCTCGTTTCTTGCAAGTTTGGGTGGCCTGGCTGGCGGTTCACTCTTGTTCTGGACCGTACGCCGGGGGCTCAGCTCCGCCGATGCGCTTGTTTCCGCCGACTCCAACAGCGGCCCCGTGAAAATTATTCAATTTGACGACACAGGGAAAAAGCTCGGCGAGGTCACAGTTCCCAAAGTCGTGAAGACCGATGCGGAGTGGCGCAAGCTGCTCGATCCCCAGCAGTATCAAGTCACCCGGCACGCCGCCACGGAGCGCCCATTTCAGAATGCCTACGCCGAAAACCACGCCAAAGGCCTCTACCGCTGCATCTGCTGCAACAACGCCCTGTATACCTCCGACACCAAATTCGAATCCGGCACCGGCTGGCCCAGCTTCTGGGCGCCCATCGCCAAAGAGAATATCTTTGTGTCCACCGACAACAGTCTCGGTATGTCCCGCGACGAAGTCTCCTGCCGCCTCTGCGACGCCCACCTCGGCCACGTCTTCGACGACGGCCCCCGCCCCACCGGCCTCCGCTATTGCATGAACTCCGCCTCGCTGCGCTTCATTCCGCATTCCAAGTAGAGCTGCGAAACTCCTGGAGTTACATCTCTTTTACTTCCGCCAGCAGATCGTGATGGTCGTTGATGGAGATCCGGTCAATTTTGGCGGGCAGCGTAATGTCGATTGGCTCTGACGAACCTCTCACGAAAATCGTGCCCACCCGGAATGTTTTGTCTCCGATGTGCGCATAGAAGGGAACACAGTCCTTCCACGTTTCCGGCACGCCGGTTCGTGTCAATGTGCCCTGAATGTGGGATTTTCCGTCCGGCGTGGGTTCGACGGTCGCGTGAAAGTTGTATTGCGCCAGCCCTGTCCCGTAGACGTACTGGTTGAAGAACCAATCCATCTTGTGACTCCCGTCGGCATCCATTCCGGGCGTCATGTGCTTCTCGACCATGGCTTTGAAATTTTCGGTCGTCGCCGCTTTGCCGCGATAGGTGCTGACGAAATCCTGCATCGTCTCCTTAAATACTTTGTCACCGTTCCGGTTGTCGAACATCATCGTGCGAATCATATGCAGCACGTAAGCGCCCTTGGGATAAATCAGCCGCCGCGTGATGTCCCCGCCCGTGCGGGAATTGTTCGCGCGGTAGCCCATGGTCAGCGGGCCGACGTCGATGGCGCGGAAGCCCTGCGCGTCCCGCTCCAGCAGCAATTGCTTCTCGTCGTTCCAGAAAGCGTCGAACTTCTTGGGGTTCTTCTCGACCAGGGTCAGGTAAAGCGACGCCGACATATCCGCAAAGCCCTCGCTCATCCACTGGTCCCGGCCTGAATTGAATCCCACGGTGTGGCCCCACCATTGGTGCGCGACCTCGTGCGGCGTAACCACTTTCCAGTAGCCGCGGTCGCCCCAGTCCATTCCAAGCTGGTGCCGGACGGTCGTATCGAAGTAATAGCAAATCGGAATCCAGACCAGCCCCGGCCAGGATTGCCCGAAATTGCACGCCGTCTGCTGCGTAAGCTGGATGTTGGTAAACGACGATGGGCCGAAATAATCCGTATACAGTTCGACGGCCAGTTCCCCCTCCGCCAGCGCTTTCTTGTTCAACAATGTCGTGTTCATGCTTCCCAGGGCCACTCCACTCGCCCCCATTTGCCCCGGCAAGCCGCTGTTGGCCTCGTGCTGCAGTGAATTCACCCAATCTGGGGACTCCTCGTTCGCGTATGACTGGATCGTGACCGGCGGCTTCGTGAGCTTCGCCTCCTCCATCTTGAACTTTCCGATGCTGAATCCCGCCACGGTTTGCGGAGACTCGCTCTTCCACACGCTGATGTTTTGCCCGCCGTCGTTGGACTCGCTTACCCTCAGTCCCGTTGCCGCGATCTTCATCCCCTTGGGAATTCGAAAAGTCATGTCGTAGGCAGCGTACTCACCAAGGCCGCTGGCAACGTTGTTTGGATACCAGTTGTGGCGGGCCACCGGGAAATAGTTCCCGCCGCCTTGATTGGTCACCGCCTCTTTCCCGCCGTAGGTCGTTGTGATGGTGAACTTTTCGCCGGCCACCAGGGGCTTCGGCAGAATCACCGCGAAATCGGGATCATCGTTCTTGTCTTCTTGAATAAATCCCAACGCTTGGCCATTCGCCGTAACCCCCTGAACCCGCAATGAGGGGAAAAGCGAGAGCGGCACCACCCGCAGTCCGTTGCGCAGCGAAACGAACGTGGTTGTTGCCTTGCCGGAGATCGCTCCGCTTTTTTCCAGCGTCGTGTCCAGTTCGTGATGCTCGATTCGAATCGCCTGCCCCACGCTCCCTTGTGCGTGCGGTTTTGTGAAGCTGAACGAGGCCCAGGCTCCCCACTTGTTTTCGTCGTAGGTAAAGAATTCCACCTGGTCCGCGTTGCTGTTCGGATCCAGCGTATAGATTTCCTTGTCGTCGTAATGCTTGCCGTGAATGAACGCCACAAACATATCCCGTGGCTCCGGGCTCAGAACTTCTCCCAGAAATTCCGCTTCCAGGTTGTGCTTCAGCTTGCGGCGGGTTGTGTATTGGCTGTCCTTCCACACTCCGGAGTCACAGCCGCCCGTCGCCGGCGTTCCCGCCTTCTTCAATTCCTCATACGTTGAATCCGTGAATCGCAGAACCAGCCGCTCGAATCTCTCGTTGAACTCATCTTCCTTCGTCAGGTATTTCAGGCTTCTGCTCTCCTGCTCCGTGGGCGGAACAAGCAGAAAGACGCCGTCGCCTGTAAATACCGCTCCGGTTACTTTCCCGTTCACCGCTGCCGCAAAGCAGATTGTGCCCGACTTCAGCCGGAACGTCCCCGCGTCCCGCTTAAGATCGAAATTGGTGATGCTCACCGCCTCATTCCCTAAGCCGAGAGTGCGAAGTGCTGCATAATTGGCGTCTGTACCCGCGTCGCTTTGCGCCCGCGCCATTGACACAACGCCCAGCAACGCCAAAACCGCAGCCAGCAGTTTCCCCATGCCAACACCTCTCCTCGGTTGGGTATCTTTCTTGCCACTCACACCGGTGGGCAACATCTTATACAAATTTCCCTCCGCAAGGAGTCCAATCGCTACCGATGCGGCAACTCCCCCGTTCAGCATCCTCCCCTCACATGATGTAGTCTTACTCCATGGTCATTCCCCCAGGCCTGCGCACCGCCATCCAGGAAAAGAAGCGCGCCGCCCTGCTAAGCATTGGCTCCGCCGCCATACTGCTTTGCCTGAAAACATTCCTCGTGATTCGCACCGACAGCCTCGGCATCCTCTCCGAAGCCCTCCATTCCGGTCTCGACCTTGTCGCCGCCGTCATCACGTTCCTTTCCGTCCGAGTTTCCGACCAGCCGGCGGACGAGCGCCACCCCTACGGCCACGGTAAATTCGAAAATTTCTCCGCCTTCATCGAGACCGGCCTGCTCATCCTCACCGCCGTCTACATCGTCTACGAAGCCTTCTATCGCCTCTTTTTCCGCTCCGTGCACATCCAGCCGAGCGTCACCGCCATCCTCATTCTCCTGGTCGCCTTGTCGATCGACATGACCCGCGCCCGCACCTTGAATATCGTCGCCAAGCGCTACTCCAGTGAAGCTCTCGAAGCCGACGCCCTGCACTTTTCCACCGATGTCTGGAGCACCGTCGTCGTCATTCTCGGCATCGCGCTCGTCTGGGCAGGCAATGTCTGGAATCTTCCCTGGCTCGCCTATGCCGACTCTCTCGCCGGCCTGGCCGTTGCCGGCGTAATCCTCTGGGTCGGTTCGCAACTCGGACGCCGCACAGTCGACGCTCTTCTCGACGCTGTTCCCGCGGGCTTGCAGGATCAGCTCGTCACCGAGGTCGGAAACATGGAAGGGGTTCTCCATGTGGAACGTGTGCGCCTCCGCCGCGCGGGCAGCCGTTATTTCGTCGATGCCACGGTCAGCGTTGCCCGCACCGCCAATCTCGAACAGGTCCACGACCTCACCGACAGGATCGAAAAACGCATCGCGCAAATCGTTCCCGCGGACGTCATCGTCCACGCCGAACCCCGCGCCCCTCGCGACGAGCACCTCTTCGAATCCGTCCGCGCCGTCGCTCTCCGCCTCGGCCTCGCCGTTCACGACGTAACCGCTTCGCTCCAGGACGGCCACCTCTTCGTCGAACTCCACCTCGAAGTCGACGAAAATCTCAGCCTCCGCGAAGCCCACCGCCGCGCTACCGAACTCGAAGACGGCATCCGCGAACTCGGCAAAGGCAATGTCGACGTCAACATCCACATCGAGCCGCTCGGCCGCCACATTGCGACGCCCGACGTCCGCGCCGGCGAGATGCGCCAGCTAGAAATGTCTGTCGAACTGTTCCTCAACGGCATGCCCAGCACCTACGACGAGCTCATCAATTGCCACGATGTCCGCGTCCGCCAAGTCGAGCACCACATCCTCGTTTCTTGCCATTGCGTAATGAAGAGCGACCTCTCCATCACCCGCGTCCATGACGTCACCGCCGCGCTCGAAGACAGCGTCAAGGAGCGCTTCCCGCAAATCTCCCGCGTCACCATTCACCCGGAGCCGCCCGACGCTTCGTGACGCAACTCTGCCTTTCCTTCCAAAACCTCGCAGATTGCTGCTCACCCCGCCCATTTGACACCCGTCCAACCTCTGCATAGGCTGTCTAGCGGTAAATTTCATCCGTACCTCAGAAGGGTGTCCCTCATGCGTAAACTGTTCAATCATCTCGTGTGTGCCGCTGTTGCGTTGGCTCTGGCTTTGCCCGCAGGGGCGGCTCCGGCGGCCACCGATCCCTCGGACACCGCGATGGAATCCATCCGACCGGAGGCCATCCGTGCCCACATGAATTTCCTTGCCGACGATTTGCTCGAGGGCCGCGCCGCCAACTCGCGCGGCTACGAAATTTCCGCCCGCTACATGGCCACGGAATTCGAATCCATGGGACTCACTCCGGCCGGCGATGCTGGAACGTATCTTCAGACGGTTCCACTGCGCTCTGTGCGCTCGGAGGCGGCGAACACCACGATGTCCGTTACCCGCAACGGAAATGTGGAAACCCTGACTTACCGCAAGGATTTTCTCGCTGCGGCCGACCCCGCGCGCAAAGAAACTTCAGTCGAAGCCCCCGTCATCTACGTCGGCTTCGGCGTCACCGCTCCAGAGCTGAATTACGATGACTACAAGGGGATCGACGCGAAAGGCAAGATCGTCGCGATGGTGTATGAAGCGCCCAATTTCGAATCTTCTCTCAAAGCCCACTACTCTTCGATAGAACAGAAAATCGCCAACGCCGCGGCGCACGGCGCCGTCGGGCTCATCGTGGTCAACGATCCCATCCTCGAGGGGCTCTATTCATTCAAGGAACAAGTCAGGGATCTTTCACGCCCGGGACTCCGCTGGCTGAACAAGGAGGGTCTGCCAAACGATTACTTTCCCCAACTGCACGGCGGAGCCCTCCTCAGCCTCGAAGCCAGCAAGCAGCTTTTTGTCGGCAGCGGCCACACTCCCGAAGAAGTTTTTCAAGCGGCCAAGGAAGGGAAGTCGTTGACGTTCCCGCTGCCGTTGACGGTCAAGATTCACAATCTGGCAAAGCTCGAAGACGTCAGCAGCCACAACGTCGTCGCCAAGCTCGAAGGCAGCGATCCCGCTCTGAAGAACGAATACCTGGTCTACAGCGCTCACCTCGATCACCTCGGCATCGGCGAGGCGGTAAAGGGTGACACCATTTACAACGGCGCGCTCGACAACGCCTCCGGCTGCGCCATCCTGCTCGAAGTTGCCCGCGCCTTTTCGCAGATGAATCTCCGCCCCAAGCGCTCCATTCTCTTTGTCGCGGTCACCGGAGAAGAAGCCGGCCTCCTCGGCTCCGACTATTTCGCCCACTATCCAACCGTCAGCAAAGACGCCATCGTCGCCAACGTCAACATGGACGAAGACCAGATGCTCTGGCCACTGCTCGACATCATCCCGTTCGGCGCCGAGCATTCGACGCTTGATGGTGTCGTCAAGCGCGCTGCCGAGCGCTTGCATCTCGCTCTCAGTCCCGACCCCATGCCGGAGCAAGTCATCTTCATCCGCAGCGATCAATACTCCTTCGTAAAACAGGGCATCCCGGCCGTCTATCCCTCTCCCGGTCTCAAGTCGAACGACCCGAAAATCGATCCCGTGGCCATCTTCAAGGAGTGGGAAGAAACGCGCTATCACCAGCCGCAGGACGACATGCAGCAGCCCAACCTCGATTTCAGCCAGGCCGTAAAATACGCCCAGTTCGCCTACCTCTGCGGCTGGCTGATCACCCAGGACCCCCAGCGCCCCCAGTGGAACGCCCACGATTTCTTCGGCGACCACTACGCCAAGAAAATGTAACTCTCAGTCACCGGAAAAGGCGATCTTAGAGAATTGCCATCTTGTTCAATACAGGGCATCTTTCCCTCCGCACAACCCGCATAGTGGTGTCTACCGTGATTTCGAAATCGTGAATCCAGGGATTGCGGTCTGGAGAACATCATATGCAACGTTTAAATCTACTTCTAAGCGGGTTGTTCCTGACGGCTGCCCTCGCGCTCAGTGGTCCCATCGTGGCCGCAGCGCCACAGGATGCCGGAATTCAGGTCCGCGTCTACGACTCGCATCATCACGACTATCACAACTGGGATGACCGTGAAGACCGCGCCTATCGCAGCTACCAGAACGAGCGTCACGAGCAGTACCTTGCCTACGAGCACCGCAAGCACAGCTACCAGCAGCATTATTGGAAGTGGCGCCACAACCACCCCGATCGCGACTAGCCAGCTCCGATAATTATTCAAGAATCCGCAGGAAACTCCACGTGCCGCCCGGGCACGTGGAGTTTTCGTTTCTACTCCTCTGTCGATCCTGTCCTGTTGAAAAAACCATGAGCACTCCACGGATTCCCGACGGATGGGCGTGTAACCTTTTTCGCATTGCTCCAATCCAAAAACGGGGATCGCACCGCGCCACCACAGGCGCCTGAACCTTTGATTTTCGATTGGTATCAAGCAAGCCGGTAATAAGATGTTCGACGTCCGGCCGTGCTCAGGGAGGGCAAATTAAGCATGAAAAATAAGGGAAAACAAAAATCCTTGCCGGAGCATCTCGTCGAACTTCTCGCTGGCGGCCACGCCCACATCGATTTCGAAAGCGCGATAAAAAATTGGCCGGCGGACCTGCAAGGGAAAAAGCCGGAAGGCGCCGCGCACACCCCGTGGGAAGTGCTGGAGCACATGCGCCTCGCCCAGTGGGACATCCTCGAGTTCACGCGCAACCCAAAACACGTTTCGCCCGAATTCCCCGCCGGCTACTGGCCAAAAACCCAGGCCCCGCCCGACAACAGAGCCTGGAACAAAAGCGCAGCCGCGTTCCGCTCCGACCTGAAAGCCATGATCAAAATCGTCGAAAACAAATCCACCGATTTCTTCACCCCGCTCCCCCACGGCGACGGCCAAACCGTCCTCCGCGAAGTCCTGCTCGCTGCCGACCACAACGCCTACCACCTCGGCGAACTGCTCCTGCTCCGTCGCCAACTGGGCGCCTGGAAATAACCAATCCAGTTTCGGCATTGTTTACCCGCACCCCGAACGCAGATGCGCCGCACCCGAAAGTATCCTAAAATAGAAGCATTGCCGCTGTGGGCGTGTAGCTCAGCTGGGAGAGCACCTGCTTTGCAAGCAGGGGGTCGCCGGTTCGATCCCGGCCACGTCCACCAATTTCTTCCTGATTGCAAAAGACTTAAGAAAATAACGTCGGCCCGAATGCTCCGTTATTCGTGCACAGTGTGCACGAACTGTGCACGAATGCGTCATTGGATCACCTCTGTGCACAATGGGGCGGTCGTCAAAGTGTCAGCCTGCGTGGGTACCATTTCGTTGGCTCGACGGTTGAGCTTCTCCAGTGCTTCGCGCTTCATCCGCAACTTCATTTGGGAGTACTTCTTGAAGACTTGCGCGTCGCTCTGGCGGAGCAGTTGAGTGACCCATTCGTCGGCTACGCCTCCGGCGCTTAGCCTTGTGGCATAGGCAGAACGCAGGTCGTAAATCCGAAAATAGGGAATCTTTGCCCGTCGCAGAGTTTTCGTCCAAACGGTCTTGAGTTTCTTGAGATGCCCGGTCGGATTCAGATCACTCGGAAACAAATACGGTTCTGCACCTGAAATCGCCATCTGATTTTTGAAAGCTTCGATGGCGAGCGAGGTGAGGGGAACTTCGGCCGTGCCGTTCGGAGTCTTCGAATCCGGTATCCAGACCACCGCATTTTGCAGATCCACTTGGTCCTTTCGCATCGGAATCAGTTCCTTGTAGATCCGCAACCCGGTCTCCGTGATGATTCGAACGACGTTCCGCAAGTATTGCGGAGCGTGGGATTCGATCTTTTGTTGTTCGGACCACGAAACGTAATGTGGTCGGAACAGCCCTTTCACTGCGACCGGGAACTCAACACCTGAACAGGGATTTGCGGCTAGGAGCTTCTTGCGAACCGCCACGTTGAGCATACGCCGGAGAACTCTGAACTCCTGGTGTACCGTGGTGGATTTGACCGTTCCTAGCTGCTTATAACCGAGCTTGGCCTTGACAACGACGCGATCTCGAAGACGTTCGCGAAGGTAGATGTCAATCGAATCCGCGGCGATATCCACCAGTCGGGTTGCGCCAAACGCAACCTTCAGGTGCTTTATACACCGCTTATTCGCTTCGTGGGTCTTCTCGGCGCGCATGGGCGGCTTGGAATAGTTCTCCAAGAAAGAATCCGCCCATTGCCCGTAAGTCAAGGTTTCGCCCTTTCGTACGACTTCTAGAAGATTGGCGTCTCTCGCCAGAAGTCGTTCTCTCAACTTCTTATTTGCTTCTTCCCAATTGGCGGTTTGGCTGGACTCTCTCCGGGCGATACCCTTGCGATCCCGATAGCGAATCCACCAGACTTGCGTGCCTGCCCGCCTGTAAACCACACCGTCGTACTTTCGTGCTCTAGGCATTCTCCATCTCCTGTTTGAAAGACGCGCGGAATGTTTCGAGATCCGACTGAAGAAACCGGATGTTTCGACCCATAACGCGAAGATGGGGAATCTGCTTTCGCTCCACCCAAAGATACACAGTCTGCGGACTGACGCCAAGATATTTGGCTGCCTCTCGGACGTTTATGGGATGTTCGTCTTTGTGTTTCGAAATCTGCAGGTCGCTGTTAACAAGGGCAACATGAATCATGGCATTTCCCTCTGATCTTCGCTGAGTTGCTGGTCTGTGATCCGCTGTGAATCGTTTGTTGCCGCGGTAGCTGTTCCTCGCTGCAGGTCGACTTGGGCCTTGGTAACGGTGAGCCGTGCATAATTCTCCGGGTCCGCCTTGTCATCTGCGCGATAGTCGGCAATGCGCCGAATAACATCTTCCGGGGCGTCACCGCGGGCAAGAGAGCGCTTTGCGTATGCCCAATCGGCTTCGGACTGGCTCCGGTGGCCCGCCGCGAGTTTCCGCGTCGTAGGCTGCGAATCGCCAAGGTGTCGGGCCGATTCGGGCGAATCCTCCGGAACCTGGAAATCCTGAGAGTGATAGATCATGTCGGTCTCGTGATGAACGCGCACGATGAACGCCTCGTTGTACTTTCTGTTCACGAATCCAGGCAAACGAAGAAGTCTTGAGATGTCCGTGGCGGCGGGATCGCCGCCGTAGCGCGAAGCCAAAGCGCGCAACAACGATTCCGCCTCATCTTTGTCGAAGCCTTCCACGCGCCAAACTACTTGATGTTTGCCCGGGGACGTGTCCAGAACGAAGTTCGCCGCCGGCACGTCGCCTGCCGTGCGGATTGCCCTGAGCGAAGCTCCAGCTTCTTCGTCGAGGTCGAGGTATGCGTGGCGAATTTCGCGGATGTGTTCCTTGGTCCGGCTGCGAGCCCCTCCCATTATGGGATTCATGCCAATAAAGATGTCGGCGCCGGAACGATTCTGCGCCTCAAGCCAGGACTGGAATCGAACGCTCGCGATCGCTTCGGCTGACAGAATCCGTTGCATCGTTTGTTGCCGAGTTCGATTGCGCACAAGGACCGCTACCTGGTCGCTTGGCGCATGAAGTGCCAACACGTATTCGGGTGCCGTTAGAAATCGGGGAGTGAATGATGAGGGGTCGCTCATGAATGCTCCTTTGGCGCGACATAGACGGCACAGAAATCGAACAGGTCCGCATCCGGATCGTAGCTGTTGATTTCGAGGACTTCGGAAACGAATCTCCGGCCCGGCCTTCGTTCGATATGAATCACGACGTTGACCGAATCGCCGATGTTCGTTTTAATGGCGCGGTAAGGCAACTCAACGCCGCTCTGCAAAACGCAACTCGTGAACCTCGCCAAGCCCTGCTTGGCGGAACTGGCGTGAATCGTGGACAACGTTCCGGCGTGGCCGGTGTTGAGAAGCTGCAAGAGGTCAAACGCCTCGCCGGAACGGATTTCGCCGATATCCGCACGGGTTATGCCTGTGGATGGTGCCAGATCGAGAATGGGATATTAACCCTCATTCCGCATCCGGATTCGGGCGAACCGACTCGAACGTTCCGCCACCCGAACGAAGTTGAAGTCGTGGGCCGCGTGACCGGAATTGCCATGCGCATCGGGGAGGAGAGCCAAACGCTAATGGAGGCTGCCCTCCAGAGAAAGAGTCCACCGAAAAAATAGCCCGCCGATCAACGATGTCACCGGGTAGCCTTAGCATCCGTTGGCCGCCGACACCTCGGGCTGGCTTTGGTCTTCCAGAATTCCCTCGAGAATCCTCCCTGCCGCTAGGCGGATGTAATTGAGGCTTTCGAACAGCAGCTTCGCGTCTCCACGATGCAGCTGGATGTAGTCGGCGGAGGCCGTCCCGGTCGAGAGCCCAAGGGCCTGGCAGACGACATGCGCCACCGCCTCGGCTTCGGTCTCACGAACTGCCTTCGAGGTCGCCGCTCGGCGAGGCTGGTGGTGAAGAATCTCGTGCGCTAGTTCGTGTGCGAGGACCGCAGCGTGCTCCGCCGAATCCAAGTCCGGTAGCAGGGTGATCTTCCCGCCTTCCGAAATGCCGCGCGAGGGAGCAATCGACGGAGAATATTCGAGCCGGATTCCGAGCGAGAATGTGTAGGCGACGAGCTTCACACCGTAGTGGCGGGCGTCGCCCCAGACTCTTCCGATCGAGGGTAGTGGTTTGCCTTCCGTTTGGCTTACATCAAATACAGTACAAGGGCGGTAGCCAAGGACAGTCTCTTCCGGGTTCTCTTGCGTTCCGTTCTCCGAGTCATTTTTTCGCCGCAGTATTGGCGCAAAGATATTGATACCCTTTTCGCCTCTTCGGACGTGCCGTCCAAATTTGCGCCACGTGTGGAAGCCCGCGACGTGGGTTGCATCTGGTTTCTGCAAAACAATGAGCATTACATTGTGCAGCGAGTATTTATGAAAGCGGCTGATGGCCGCGAGATACCGCGCCAAACCTTCGCTGTGCCCGGCTTCGAGTGCGCTCGCCAATTCCTCGACGGCGTTGGTCGTGAGTTCTGCAATCCGCTGGGAGTTCATTTGGTCCCTCCTCGAAGGTTTTTTTGTGTGCCTTCCGTGGCAGCGGAGTCTGCTGCCACGAAAAACAAACGCCCTTCCTGGAAGTCCCAAGGCGACTAGCCGTCCGCGCTGTCAAGGGCGCGGGGTTGGCGTTTACTGGAGCGAAGCGGAAGCCCTTGACGGAAGAAGCGGATGGTCTAGGCGCAGGGTTTGACAGGAAGGGCAGTTGAGGTACGGGAGTTAGCCAGGAAGAAGCTGTCCGGCTGCGGCGGGAAATCGAGAAGAGGTTTATGACTACCGGGAAACTGGGACTTGGAGGAACGTAATGGCGGATATATGCGACCCGTGCTGGTCTGCTTACTTCCGTTTCTCTCGGAGCATCCAGGCAGAGCAGCAATTCTTTTCTGCTAAAATTAGTTCATGCGTAAGTCGCACTTCGTAGAAGCGGCCGAGTCGTGTGTCGCGAATGGCGAGCGACTCTTGTATGATGCCGAATTATTGGCTTACCCAGACCATCCGGGTGGCACGCCTTTTTTCTTGGCAAGAATTGCTCAGGAGGAATTCGCAAAGGCATTCCTTCTGTTTCTCGCAGCCAGAGGCGTTGTCAGTTGGAACCCCTTGGTGCACCGGAGTACGCGCGACCACGTCTTTAAACAGCTGTTAGGTTTGGTGATAAACCACCTAAGCCCGGACTGGGATGACGAACAAAAACGGTCTGACGAATTTCTTGCTGATATTGAAGAGCATAAACGCTTGTGTGCTGCGTTTGACAGCTCATCGGACCATCGTGAACGCGAGCAGATTTGGAAGAAAATCAAAGGAATTGGCGACAAATGTGACTCTCTACCACAATCAGTCACAGATGCGATATTTATCTTGCGTCGCAAAAAGATCGGTCGATGGGAGTCTTCAACTTGGGTTTGGGAAGAAGAGCCTAAGTATGACCCGTTAGCAAAAAGCCTTGCCGAAGGAAAATTGGATCGAGAAAAGCAGGATGCACTTTATGTATTACTCGGTCGCGACGGTCATGTTGGTAAGACCCCTGCGCAAGTCAGATATGAGGAGGCGAAGGCGGCAATGGAAGTTGCCGATAGGATGCGCTCCTTCGTGAAGTTTCTACTGTCTCAGAACGCCGGTTCGGGCAGGGATTTTGAAAAGATTGAAGCGGCATTCAAATCGGCTTTTGCAAGCCTCAGCGAAGAAGAGAGAGAAAGTCTGACTAGCTAGAGGAAGAAGTCCTTGTAAATTGTGGTCCAGTTATTCGCACGATGACATTAAGTGTGCGTTCGGAGCTCACGTTTTGTACTGTTTGACTCGCAAAAACCATTGCTCAACTAGCTTGAGCTCTTCTTCGAGCAAACCGACTTCGGGCGCGACATAGTTGACGAGCGCACTTTTATCGTGGCGTTTTGCCCATTGGGAAACGCGACTGTAGCTAGCCTGGAACTCTCTACCATCGGTCTCGGAAAACCGAACAAGGATCTTCACCATCATCGGGCGAACCTCGAGCCCTCCCTCCGCTATAACCGGCCCGACAAGCTCCTGACTAAACATCCGTTCCCAAGTTTCTGACAGGTTACCCGCCCAGCTGGCCACCTCAGTTTCGTAAGTCGCTTCATCCCAGTCATTGCGATTTTTCTTAATCCTGACGAGATGGGTGCGAAGCTCACCGAGGCGTTCCGCAACGTCTTTCGCCTTCCATGGGTGTTTGCTGCTGCATAAACCTGGCTTCCTTTCTCCGCCAGACCCCCTAGTCACTGACCGCTCACATATTGGGACGCCTAATCCGCCTGCTTCCCGCTTTAGGTCAGCGACAAACGATACGTCATGAGTGAACACGACCACTTGGCGGGATTCGGCGAGGGTAGCAAGACGAGCCGCCACTAATGCGCGACGGATGTGGTCGAGCGAGCTGACAGGGTCGTCAAGGACGAGTGCTGACTTGGATGGATCAAGTTGAGCTTCCGTGAAATATGCTGCAAGGCCAAGCGCGGTTCGCTCGCCTTCGCTGAAGACGCGGGGAAGGGTGACATTCTGCCGCGCACCAACCAGTTTAGGTTGATGGAGCAGTATACCCTTGTCGCCGCGCGTTTTGGCGATGGTCACCCGCTCGAGACGCAGGCGATCGGTTTCTCGCGTGAAGGTGTCACGCACCACCTCCGTAATGTTTGACTCTGATAGCTCTAAAATCTTCTTTGTAATTGGCCCAGTGACGGCGGCATTTTTTGCGGCCTCGAGCAGCCCGCGCTCTTCCAAACGTGTGATTTCATCGATTATGAGATTTGGTCGCTTGGCGACTTCCTGGAGCAGCTCAAGCTCCTTTCTTTTGGTCGTGACAACGGCGAGCCGCTGCTTAATTTTTTCCGCATCGGAAAGGCCTTCAGCTTCAGCTCTTGCTTTCGCCGCGGCACTTTCGAGCCCAGAACTCGTCTCTGCGTGCCCGAGGCCAAAATGTGGAAGATCTGCGTTGCTGGAAATGGCATCAAGCAAGCTGCGATGCGCAGTCTCGTATCTCGAGAGCAACTCTCTCACTTCAAGAACTAGTCCCGCGTACTCCGCCTGCAAGTCTCTGAGATTCACTTCGGTGGCTTCTGGCAATATGGGAAGCTTGGTAAGCTTGTCTATCCACGAGACCCACAACTCACGAGCCTTCTGTAGCCGGGTTTGCGTGTCGTCCTGTACGAAGCGCTCGAAGCGAGACAGACGTTCGCCAGAGTCTGCGCCCAAGGGTTGTTGGCAAAGCACGCACAAGGCATCCTTCCCGACGACCGGAAACGAAAGGCCTGGGTAGGCGTGTGCCTGTGAGAAGCGCCGAGCTGATTCCCATAGTTCCTTCCACGGCGAGGTTCCGACACCAGTGAGGGGCTCTGACCCAAAGGCCTTCGCTACAAGGTTGGCCACTTCCTCCAGAGCTTTTAACTTGTCGCGTTCACTTTGGAGGGACGCTAAGGCTTCGTCTCCTAGCGTGTTTTGAAGCGCTACGAGATGATCGCGCAGTGATTCGAATTTGTCGATCTGTCTCGAGAATTTCTGTTTCTGTTTGCTGGTATCCGAGCTCCGCAGTAGGGCTTCTTGCTCCTTGAGTTCTTCGATGGTTTCCGCCGACTCTTCCAATTGTTTGATGAAGACATTCAATTGCTCAAGCGAAGATGCTCCAGAGAGTTGCAACAAATATTTGCCGAGGTCAGTTTCCTTGAGATCTTCGCTGACCGTTGGCAAGGCCCTGGCCAACTTGGTGTTTTCTTCCAGCTTCGTGTCGATGCGGTTTCTGATAGCGACGCACGCCTCGATGAGCCCGTCCATCACGAAGAGGACCGAAGGCCTATACAGAAAATCTGATTCCGCCGTAACGTATGCAGCCCCGCATGCACCATCGTAGAAAAGTATCCGTTGGAGCTCGGGTGGGGTTGATTCCGGCCAGACAATTGACGCCTCCTTCTCCCCTATCTTTACTGTAAGAGCGGCTTTTGGCTTTGCAAGTGCGGTGTCGCGGAAGACGTCCGAGAGAACTTCTTCCCTGTGTCGCGCCCTGGAAATGCGTTTCAACAGGCGGGCGTAGCCCGATTTTCCGCTGGCGTTGTCGCCATAGATAATTGTCAGACCCTTTGGCTCGAGGGCCAGTGGCTTATCGGATGTCAGTGCGTTTACGTGTTGGGGTTCCTCGATTGAAAGGAGAGTGACAGGCGGGTCGCCGGTATTGACTTGCGGAAGATGCTCAACTCCGAAGCTACCGTCCACAACTTCCTTAGTTGATAGACACGCGTTGAGTAAGCCGTCGTAGTCCTTGTCGGAAAGTATTTCCCCCATTGCGACTCGTCTGAGGACAGTTCGCTGCCAAGCTGGCCTCGAAGCACTCCATTCAATGATCTGCTCTTCCAACGCCATGTGAGCTATCTCCGTGACTGCGAAGTCGCTATCCGTATCGGATCGAAACTGGAGGTTTGTTCCTACTCAGCCTCAGGCGGAATGTCGATGCGGGCCTTCGTGCCGACTTGTTCGAGGAGATAGAGGAGTCCTCCCCCATCGATAAGCTCAATCGGCTTGTCCTTTGCGAATTCGTAGGCATCGGGCCCGTAGCCGCTGGTGGTCACGAGAATTCCTTTGTTGGCGCCCTCGTTCATCATGGTGCCGAAAAGGTCCCTAACGGCGGACACACCAACGGTATGGCGATAACGCTTGGCTTGAACCACGACTTTGCCTCCAAGGACGGGTCGCTTATCGAACGCCACGGCGTCGACGCCGCCGTCTCGGCTCGACCGGGTGAGTTTCGATTCAAGCCCCATCTTGCCAAAGAGGTTGCTGACAAGTGTTTCAAATTCGAAGGGACTCAACTCCATGATGTTCGGACGAGACTCGAGGTCTGAGAGCAGGTCTGCCTGGGTCACAAATCGTTTGTCCGCCATATCGAATTCGATGATTGGTCGGACGGGCACCAATTCCGTAGGGCTCTGCGTAAGTTGCGCTCCGAGGTTCCGTAGGCAGCTACGCAATTGGACTTTGCGAAGATCGATTTCCATAAACTGTTGCTTGGTGACTCGCACGGACACCAGATGAGGACGAATGTCCTTTCCGGTTGCTGGGTCGACAGCCTCCACGAAGCCGTTAAACACGACCACGTCGACGAACCCGCCGAGATCGGCGGCTACAATTAGGTGGACGGTCCGCAAAGCGACCGCGGCCACCACATCGCCGTATAACTCCTTTACATCCGAGGCATGGGCCTTTTTTTCGTCGATCTGATCTTTCGCTTTGACGTAGCGGTATTCGGAGACCGATGGCACCGCTTCCGGATGAGGCAGCTGGTACTCCGCCACAAGTTGCTTCGAATCGGGAACAAAGGCAACGCGGCGCTGTTCGGGAAAATCATCGGGGTAGTTCGCACGGTCGAGGACCATTCCATAGTATTCGGCGATGGCCCGAGCATCGCCTTCGCGGTACTCGCCTTCGAGAGTGTCGATTTCCTTCCGTAGAGCATCGACCTGCGCCTGATGCGCCTTCTTCAACTCTTCGATTTTCAATTTGCGGGCCGATTCGGCTTGCTGGTGCTGTTGGAGGGCCTGGTGAAACGCGCCATCGGCCTGCTGGAGGGCCAATTGGTGTTGGGTCTTGCGACCTGGTAGAAGGCCTTGCCAGAAGGTGAGATCCGGAACTGCAAATTGAGCACGAAGCGGAGCCGGGCTGGCTACGGTCAGATGTTTGGGAATATCGAGCGTTGGTAGTTCCTTGCGAAGGGTATCGAACAAGGGCGGGAAAGCGTGAAGCCCATCCGGCAGGAGCGTTTCAAGAGCATGTTTCCGCGCGACGAGATCGGCATTGAGAGAAGCGGTTTCCGCTATGCGTGATTCTTCGTAGGCCTTCTTTGCTTCCTTCGTGCTGCGAATGGCTTCTCGTTCCGCGCGCGCGGTCGCTCTCATCCGGTCTCTCTCGTTCCGCAACCGGGCACGTTCAGTTTCTGTAGCGGCGCGCGCTTGCGCTTTGACCTGGCGATTGTGTTCGGCGACTAAGATGCCGATGAGTCCGCGGCGTGACATGGGAGGATCTCCGACCTTTTGTAAGTCTAACTGCAACGCCGGCGGGAAAGATGATCCGAATTCCATTTATAGCTAGAGAGTTAATAAACAACGCGAATACGTAGCTTCAATATGGCCAGCTCTCGCGATTTTAGAAGAATATTCTAATGTCCTACAAGTAGGGTACCGTGAAACTTGGCAGCCATGGCATTCGCCTTGCGGCGACCGATCTCAGCAATCATTTGGCGTGCGGTCATCTGACGACTCTCGATCTGCGTGTTGTGCGAGGAGAAGCGTCCGCGCCAGAGTTTCGCTCACCCGATTTGCAGGTTCTTCGTGAGCTTGGGCTGCGGCATGAAGCGGAATATCTCGACTCTCTCCGACAGCAAGGCCTGAAGGTCGTTGACTTGCGCGATCTTCGGGACGATGAACAAGCGATCGCAGCGGCCGTCTCGTACCTCAAGGAGGGTGTTGACGTGATCGCGCAAGCACCGCTCGGATCCGGGCGCTGGTTTGGCCGGCCCGACGTGTTGCGAAAGGTAGCGAAACCAAGTGGCTTGGGTGCGTGGTCGTATGAGGTGTATGACTGTAAATTAACCCGAGAGACCAAAGCGGCTACGATCCTGCAACTCGCTCTCTATTCCGAACTATTGCGTGACGTCCAAGAACAAGAACCTGAGTTCATGTACGTCGTGCCGGCGGGCGGCCGGTCTGTGTCGGAAGCTCACCGCTATGCCGATTACGCAGCGTACTACCGCTATGTGAAGGCGAGACTCGAAGCCGCCTCGCAAAACGCCCCGGCGCCGGCGACGTATCCAGAGCCGTGCACGCACTGCGACATTTGTCCGTGGTTCCGTGAGTGTGATGTTGCTCGACGAGGCGACGATCATCTGTCACTCGTTGCCCGAATCGCTCGGCTCCAGCGGAAGCAACTCGTCTCCTGGCAGACCGAGACGGTCGCGAAACTCGCGGTTCTGCCAATTCCTCTCGAAAGGAGGCCCGACCACGGCTCGAAAGAGGGCTACGAGAGGGTCCGAGAGCAAGCGCGGGTTCAGGTGAAGGCAAGAACTGAGGGGAGGCCTTATTACGAACTGCTGCCTGTTGTGGAGGGAAGCGGTTTCTGGAAGCTACCTGCACCCTCGCGGGGGGACCTCTTTGTGGACCTTGAGGGAGATCCTTTCGCAGGCGAGGTAGGCCGCCAGTACTTGTTTGGATTCGCTTCGGTGAATCAAGAGGGAACCCTCACCTATGAACGGAGATGGGCCCTGACTGCCGAGGAAGAGAAGCAAGCGTTTGAGTGGCTCGTGGACAGGGTGATCGGGCGGTGGATGGAAGATCCGACGATGCATGTCTACCATTTTGGAGCTTATGAACCGTCTGCGTTCAAACGGCTGATGGGGATCTACGCGACGCGGGAAGAGGAGATCGATCGCATGTTACGGGCAGGGTTGATCGTCGATCTCCACACCATTTTTAAACAGGCAGTCCGTGCAGGTGTGGAAGAGTATTCGCTGAAGGCCGCAGAAGCAATTCACCAATTTAAGAGAGTGACTCCGCTTTCCGAGTCGCGAGAGGCCATGCGGTTTGTGGAGCATCGCCTCGAGCTTGGTTGGTCAGGAGAACTACCGGCGGAGCTGCGCAAGGCTCTCGAAGGTTATAACGAGGATGATTGCCGTTCCACGGCGTCCCTGCGGGATTGGCTCGAGACGGAACTAAGGAAGCTCGTGGATTCTGGCGAGGTGATTGGGAGGCCAGAACTGGGAGACGGTGCGCCCTCGGAAGAATTGGATGAACGACAGAAGAGGGTTCGGGCACTCGTCACGGATCTAATTGGGGATGTGCCAACTGAGACCAGCGCCCGCTCTACTGAGCAACAAGCTCGGTGGATGCTGGCGCAGCTTCTCGACTGGCATCGTCGGGAAAACAAGGCCTGTTGGTGGGAAGGCTTTCGATTGCAGGCCTTGGACGAGGAAGATCTAGCGGATGAGCGCGCCTCACTTGTCGGATTGCAGTTTGTGAAGCGAGTGCGTGTAGACCGGAAGATTCCCGTCGACCGCTACACGTTTGAAAGACAAGAAACGGATGTACGGAACGAAAAGGACGTGTATTCCCGGGGCGAAAAGATCGGTCATGTAGTGACCATGGATTTTGGCGGGCGCATGGTCGATATCAAGAAAACCAGAAAGACGGCAGAGATCCATCCGAGTGCGGTTTATGCCTGGGACCGGCCATTCGAGGTAAAGGAGCATGCCGAAGCCCTATTTCGAATCGGGAATTGGGTGAAAGACAAGGGTATAGACAGCGCAGGACGCTATCGTGCGGCACGAGATTTATTACTGCGGAGAACTCCTCGTTTGTTAAATGGCCAAACGCTCGCCCGAGCGCAAAACGAAGAATCGAAGGCTACCGCGATACGCATCGCAGGAGCGCTCGACAGCTCCGTTTTCGCCATTCAAGGACCGCCGGGATCAGGGAAGACCTATACCGGCGCGCGGATGATTTGTGAGTTAGCGCGTGAGGGGAAGAAGATCGGAATCACGGCGCTCAGTCATAAGGTAATTCGAAATCTGCTCGACGAGGTGGTCAAGGCTGCGCGGGACCATGGTGTGAGGACTGTGCACTGCTTGCAGAGATCGGACGAAGAGGAGGGAACTCCCGCGATCCGTGTCGCGGCGAACAACGCCGAAGCATTGGCGGCTCTTGCAGCAAATACCGCCAACGTGGTCGGCGGCACTTCCTGGCTGTGGACACTGGCAGACTCGTTCGAGGCCGTAGATGTGTTGTTTATCGATGAAGCTGGGCAGATGGCGCTTGCCGATGTGTTGGCGGTGGCACAAAGCGCGAGGAATATCGTGCTGATTGGGGACCCTCAGCAGCTGGAGAGGCCACTCAAGGGGAGTCATCCTCCGGGAGCTGAAAAATCTGCCCTCGAGCATTTGCTCGGCGAACGCAAAACTATTCCTGAGGACGTAGGCCTGCTCCTTCCAGAGACCTGGCGGTTACATCCCAGGATTTGCGATTTTACTTCGGAGCTTTTTTACGATGGCCGCTTGGCGCCTCAGGCCCTGACGGAGCATCGGGTCATCGAAGGACACCGTTGGTTCGCCGGAGCTGGCTTGTGGTTTGTTCCCGTGCGCCACGCCGGCAACCGAAACTCCTCCGCGGAAGAAGTCGAGGCTGTCGCACGGATCGTGCAGTCACTGGTATCGACGGGCGTGCGTTGGCAGGAGGATCTTGGCAAGCTTCGCCCGATTGGTCTAGACGACATTTTGGTGGTCGCTCCGTATAACGCTCAAGTTGCCGATCTCTCGATGCGTCTTCCGGGCGCCAGGATCGGGACAGTCGATAAATTCCAGGGTCAACAGGCGCCCGTGGTCATCTATTCGCTGACAACGTCGTCGGCCGAAGATGCGCCGCGAGGAATGGAGTTTCTCTATAGCCTGAATCGTTTGAACGTCGCTACGTCACGAGCGATGTCTACGGTGATTGTGGTCGGTAGCCCAAATCTTCTGGAACCGGACTGTCAAAACCCTCGTCAGATGCGCTTGGCAAATGCCCTATGTCGGTATCGAGAAATGGCGAAAGTCGCCGATATCCGCGAACCATACCTTACTTAGGAAGCGAGCGTATAGAGCGGAGCGAACTCCGGTATTCCTGCTGTTCGGCCGGCGATCCAGCGAAGGACATAGACTTCCGCGGGGTCGTGGGCGAGTGTGTGAGAGCGTTTGGAACGACCTCGAAAATGGCGTGGGCGCCTAGATTCCAACCAGGGAGTCGCAATGCCTAGGTTCAAGCTATGGGGTCGGACGAAGGAGCCCATAATGCCACACTAAGCAGTCGAATCCGTTGGTGCCGTTGTTCCATTTTGGAACACGGCGTTTTGTACTCGCCAAACCAGATTACTGTTCCGCGGAAGGGGTAACCGAATGCTTCCTCGAACCCAAACGCTCATGAGCGCAGATTCTATAACTCCCGATAAAAGCACTATTCGACCTAAATGTTCCGACCAGCAATGGGATTATCGCCTAGGTCCCGACTGGCATTAAGTACGTTATCTTAGCCAAATCGCGATCGAGATACTTCCGAACTAAGCTCTCTTCGAATGTTGTAACTATGGCTTGTTTAATCAACCCACCACGAGTGGCAGCCACCAGAAAATTCAATACGGAACGTCTATTTCGCGAATCAAGATGTTCCAAGGGTTCATCAATCATCATGAAATCAACCGAAGAAAACATTGCGCACATCAACACACGCGCCAGAATCAAGAGGACAGTCTTCTCCCCCCCGCTTAATTGTGAAAATCCCAGTTGCTTAGAGCCGAGACGTATAGTCAATTTTCCAGTGGAATCAAAAACTATCTCGCCGTCGTGCTCAGGTCTGCATTTCCCCCACAACTGTGCCAACGCTTGATAGAAAGGGCTTAGCCCAATGTCTCGGAGATTTCGGACCGAGTCCAGCAGCGCCTTGTGTATAGCAGAAGACAGAATTACTCCTTTGTAGCTTTCCACCAAGCGTTCTCGAACTGTCTGTTGCATGTCCGCAGCGCCTGACGCACCCTCCAATCGAGCGATGAGCAACTTGTCGCTCTCTACCTCCTGGGCAAAAGACTTCACAGAGTTGTTTAGCGCGAACAGTTCTAGCTCGAGATCCCGTACTTTCGTTTCCTCGTTTCGGACAGTCTCACCAAAATTCGCAAGCTCTATCTGGACTCCGTCAGTTTCGTCAGTAACGGTCACTCTGGGAATTTGCGATGAGAGATATTGCAATCTTTGAGATGTGGCGCGCGTACGTTGAAGTTCCGCACGAGCCGTAACCAACTCAGCTTCCATTTTCTTTAGATCATTCCGGACCGAGTTTAGGGTAGCCTGGGTGTCACCCATCAAATGTGCGCCTAGAGCACCATCTATTGGACGCCGACAGACTGGGCACGGGGCGCCCTCTTGCTTATCCCCCTGGGAGACGGATTCGAGAAGCTGCAAAATTCCGACGAAGTATTTCTCCCGATTCTTCAGCTCACCAATCTCTACTGACAGTGATTGAGAGCTCTTTTCCATCTCCTGGATTTTCTCGATAGCCAGACTGGCCAAGTCGCGGATATCGGCATCAATCCCACGACTTGAACCAACATGGAACCCCAAACTCTCTGCGTCCTTGGCAAGAAAAGGAATCTCGTTTTCTATTCGTCGTAATTCTGTTAACCGAAGTTGGTGCCTTTCGAATCGGGACTTGAGGGTGGCGGAATGACGTTGGGCCTCGGAGAGCTGTGTTGTGTGCCTTTCGAAATCTGCTCGTACAGAGCCTATATCTTGACCCGATTGAATTGATACCAGTGGCGCTTTAGTTAGGTCAACACGCAAGGATTGACTTGACCTCTCGAATGACTTCTGCATACTTTGTATTTCATCCGCGAGGAGGCGCAAATTTTCGATGCCAAATGCATTCTGCACGGCATTGTCTATCGCTTCTGAGGGCGGATTCCTTGCGTATTCGAATACCTCACCTTCGGCCATGTAAATAATCCTCGCGAAAAAGATTGGATCAATCCGAAGGTGTTCCGCAATTTCGTGATTAAGTGCTTCCCAACTCAGGCTTCTAGGAGTACTGTCAGAAATCGATAGCTCTCCCCCTGTAATCCTTTCTCTAGTGAAAGTTCTAGATATTGAGGCCCGGTTCCCGAACAGAGTCAGCCCTAGCGTTATTGACGATTCCATCTCCGGATCTCTCACGAGCGCTTTAAAGTCCCCACTGGAGATGCTTCCCGTTAAAGCGAGAGAAATGGCGTCGAGAATTGTGGTTTTCCCGCTACCATTCGGGCCAACGAATAAATTGAGGCCTTCAGAAAAATAGACATCTCTATCTGAATACGCCTTCCAATTAGAGATCTGCACATGCTCTAACATTCGTGTTAGCCCTTGACCATCGATTCGACGTACTCGCGTAATTCCTGAAATGATGAGCGCGAAAGTTTTTCATCGCGTAACAGGCTTAGGAGCTTGTCGGTCAACCTCGCTACATCGTCGGACGAAATACGTCTTTGTGCCTCTATTTTTTCCGGAACTCCTAAAGAGCGAGTCCGTTCGACTTCAAACGCCTGCGCTAGGTTCTGCAGTAATTGATCAGTAATCCCCCGCACTCGACTGGTTTGTATGTCCGAATTTAGTCCCAATGGTATTTCCCAATCGACGAATTGGGCAGCGTAAAAATGTTCTATCGTTTCCACCAACGGCGCTGCATTTTCGTTACTTAGGTCAATCGGCTCGCTTCGCTCTAGGTAATTCCTTACGTCGAAACTGTCCACGCAAATGCTCGGATAGCGCACTCCCGGCCACGTGATCACAATGGCAGACAAGCTAGGATTGTCTCGCAGCGCCTGCCAGATGCCCTTTGCAAATTCAGCAGAGATTCTTCGACTCTGGTCAAGGCTGATGTAGACGTACAGGAGTATGTCCTCTCGCACCACAACATAGTCCGGAGGGGAGAGCGACGGCCCACTGAGAGCTTCACCCGCTTCACTGACGAAAGACGGGCCTTCTGCAACTGCAAATCCCTCTGTAGTGAGTTCCGCCAGAGTAGATCTGACAGCGGAGAGGTGAGTAAGCCTCTCTGAGTATTCCTCTACAGTCGATGACTTCTTTTGAATCTTCAATCGATCCAAATATTCTTTTATCAAATCTGGCCGATCATCCCTCTTAGCCATCGTTCACTCCGAAAGCCTGTTCCATTTCTCGGGTAATCGCACGTCGAGCTTTTTCCTCACAGTCATCGTGAAATGTGGCGAAGAACTCAATCACGCGCCGGTCATGACCGCGTGCTGCCTCCTCGTATCTTCCATTGTGATGCCGCTTGAATGACATCATGATGTGATGCCAGGTGTCATTGTCAATTCCGCATGAAAGGTGAAGCTCGCGTAACAGCTGTATCGAGAAAGAAGTGGCGACAAATCGAGTTTGATATTGCGACCCGCCTACTTCAACGATCTCATACCTATTTCTCAGGTTGATAATCTGTTCGGCGAGTTTGCTGTCATCCGTCACAATCATTGTTGGTCTTTCGGATTCATTTCCAAGCTTCAGAGCGACGACTACGAGACTAGCATCTTTCCGTCCCACATCTTCCTCCATTAGATGCCGCATATCTTCAATTTCAATGTCCTCAGCGATCTCGGCTGGTATCTTCTCTTCGATCGTTGCCCCCCAGCGGTTAATGAATTCAATTTGTGCACAGTACGTTTCCACAAGGGGATGGCCATTCCGGAGATGGCATCCAACCAATTGAGGATTGACTTCATCCGCGAATACACGGTCGGAAGTATGATTGGCACATTGGAGACGATCCCTGAAGCCGTCGAAAACTATTCCGAATACGGCCAAGAATTCTTCCCGCCTATTCGGAGGTGAACCAGGCTCTCCCGTATTGTTAATCCTGTGCACAATCCCACGAACAATTGCATCGATCCCATTCGTGTCCCAGACAAGAATCGTTGGCTCCGAAATATTCATAGTAAGAGGAAACCCGCGTGACACGCCCCTTGCCTACTCATTCACATGGCGAGAATGCTTCTATAAAGCGATTGTAAGCAAAAATCATCACGGAATACATAGCCGGGAACCTCGGCTTTGCTGCCCTGACGAACTCTATCCCACTCACCATTAACTTCGACAACGCAGTGCAGATGTTTCAATATTTACCAAATCTGAGTTTCGGTGCACCATCTTCCTTGCCCTCTTTAAACGAGCAGCATTCGGTATCGCGCCTAATGCTCACCAGACCAAAAATGGGCATACGCAGAACTCATGCGAAAATTATCGCCCGCGTCATCGGTGTTACCATACCTCTGCTGGAACGAGGAAATGCCGAAACGGTTCCGAGGAGGGTGCACGGGCATGATCATCAGCGATCGTTTGCGTGAGTTACGGGAGGAAAAGAAGCTTTCGCAAGGAGACATCGAGAAGAGAACGGGGCTGCTGCGATGCTACATTTCGCGCGTTGAGAATGGCCACACCGTCCCTGCCATCGAGACGCTGGAGAAGCTGGCACGAGCCCTGGAAATCCCGCTCTACCAGCTTTTCTATGATAGTGATGAGCCACCGAAGCTGCTAAAACGGAAACCCACGGACGCCATCGTTTGGGGGAGTTCGGGGAAACAGGCGGTATACCTTCATAGATTGACAAAGTGCCTGAGCAAAGCAGGAGGCCCCGACCGGAAGCTGTTACTGGCCATGGCACAAAAAATGGTCGCAGGGCGCAATCGACGCCCTCAAGCTGCGCCGTAAGATCACTAGGAAACCTTCAACGTTCGTCGCCGGAAATACGCGGGCCGCGCCACTGGCGCGGCCCGCGTGCACCCGCTGGTTTGTTCCCTACTTCGGCTTCCTTCTTGGCGTCTTGCTCTTCTTGCGAGTAGTTCCCTTCACTGATTTCGAGAGTTCCTCGCGCACCGCCTTGGACAGTTTCGCGGTGTCGATTTTGTAGCGGCTGGCCGTCAGAGCAAGGTTGGAGTCCTTCGCCAGGGCTTGCCGCGGATTGTAGCCGGGGCAGTAGAGGTCCGACACGAGTGAGCACACGATGAGGAAATGGTGCACCTCCTGCGTGCTCATTCCGCGCACAGCCTTTCCGGCAATTGTCTTGTAGTCGACTGCGTTGCCGCCCCACGATACTTTGGTCTTTTTCTCTTCCCAACCGTAGACACGGCACACACGGCGGTGATTGTCGTGGCCCAGGCGCGCAAAATAATCGAGCGCTGCCATCTCGAGGTCGGGATGCGACAGAGCCGCTGAGAGTTTCTTACGGATGGCGTCAAGAATGCGAACGCGTGTCTGTTTCTCGATGCGTTCGGCAAGCAGTTCCTTGGCTCGCGCTGCACGCTCCTGCGGTGTCGCCTGGTAGTGTGTGACGCGGGCATGGACCGCGCACTTTTCTTCACTGCAAACGTGAAGCACTTTTCCAGCTTCGGGTCCGTCGATCACGACGGCGGGTTTGGTCTGTGGGCACTCGGCTTTCTTTACGGTGCGGTATTGCCCGTCATAGAGCACGTCGGCCTTCCGCGTCTTGGCTTGCCATGCCGGGGCTTGCGACACACGCAGCGGTTGCTCACCTGACTCTTCCAAAGGCTTGACGCGAATCTGCACAAGGGCTTCCACTTTTGCGCGGTAACAGGCCCGGTCGGTGCAAATGGACTTCTTCTGCCCTACTGCCTCAGGGAAGAGAAGCGGATTGGTTCCTGTGCGCTTCGGGCAGCGCACGCAACTGCCCGCAGCTGGTAGCAAGGTTTCGTCCTCTGTGTCGAAGGGAGCGCTGGTCAAGTCCAGATGGATTTCCCGCTCAATCCACTGCCGGAGTTCTCGCACGGTAACCGCCTCGGCCTTCTTGTCTTTCAGAAGAGCCGCCGCTGTCCGGTGATGCGGGAAGCATTCTGCAAGGGCGCGGCGCTGATCGTCCGGTGTCAAACGGGCCATTTCAAACGCGTGCGCGACAGTCAGCTTTCCGGCGTAGAACGCCTGTTGAACTTCGTCTACGAGGTGCATTAAACGAAGTCGTGCATAGACGTATTTCTCGGACCGTCCGATTTTCTCGGCCAGCGTTTCGACTGTATAGGTTTCGGGTTGCAGTTGTATTAAGGCGGCGTAGCCTCGTGCCTCGTCGAGTTCGTGTACGTCGGCGCGTTGCAGATTCTCGATGAGTTGGAGTTCGAGACATTGCGTGTCGGTGAGTTCGCGAACGCTTGCCGGAATCGTTTCCCGTCCCGCGAGTCGAGAAGCGCGGTAGCGCCGCGCTCCCGCCACGAGTTCAAAGAAGCCGTCCGCCTCGCCCGGCAAAGGACGGACGAGAATGGGCTGGAGGACTCCGTGCTGGCGGATATTGCTGGCGAGTTCCGCCAGCTTCGCCTCGTCAAAGGTTCGTCTTGGATTTGTTTTCGATTCCTGAATGCGATTGAGGGGGATGTCCTGAACTGAGGACACCACCGGAGGTATCGTGTTGCTCGGATTTACTGCGACGGCGATATTCATTTTCGTTTTCTCCTTTTTCTCTTTTTTTGTGAATCAGTACTCTTCGGGAAGCAAAAGTGTTGTGTGAGAGCGATTCGCTTCGGTAATGACCCATACGCGGTCACCTGCGGTTGTGCGATAGCTGCTCAGGAGCCGGAAGCCTTTCTCCAAGCTGAAGAGGTTTTCTTTCTTGTCTTCTTCGGGGATTTCACCCCAATCGCCCGTGACATGGCGTGACAGAAACTCCATCGGGTTCTGTCGGGTTTTTTCAAGGACGGCCAACGCGCCCGGTGTGGCGACGAGTTGGCCCAGGTCAAACAACGGTTTTCTATCGGTTTGCTGCATGGGATTCTCCTGTTTTTGAATTTGGCCTTTGTTTCTCAGAGGCGCGGCCTGAGCCGCGCATGAAAAACAAATGGCCTTCATGGCGGTCCCCGGCGACTAGCCGTCCGCGCTGTCAAGGGCGCGGGGTGAGCGTTCATCGCAGCGAAGCGGAGACCCTTGACAGAAGAAGCGGACGGTCTAGGCGCACTCTTGCGGCATGAAGGGCATTGAGGAGAAAGAACAGTTCGGGTGGGAACTTACAGATGAGAGTTGCGGTTTTGTAAATCTGTGGAGATGGGTGGGGAGGCTTCCCTGCGAAAAGAAATCAAATTTTCAACGGGCGAAGAAGCCCTAAAGCGGCAAAAAGCGGAAAACGTTTCAATTCTTCTTCGGAAAGCGAATCCTGCAAGAAATTCTCTCCCGCAGTCTTTGGGACGCACAGTACAAACGGCTCAAATGCTTCCCGCAGCATCGCTGCATACTTCTTTCGGTCGTAACCGAACCAGCCTTCCCATAGCGCGAAGGCCCGAACTCGTTCATTTGGTACCGAAGATTCACTGTCCGTAATGATGTATTCAACGGTTTGGCCGGGTCTGAGCTTTACGCCGTTGCCGAAGATTTGCTGCGCGGCAATAGCAGTGACCCCTGCTTTCTGATAATCACGGGGCTCTCGCGTGATGCGCTTGCTCACGATGAGTTCCCTGATTTCTACGTCTCCGCTCGAAAGGCGTTCTTCGTAGCGGGCCAACACCATCCGTGCGGCCTCAATCTTTTGCACATACGAGTCGAAGTCGTGCGCTTCCGCAAGGATCGCCAGCACCTCGTGCTGCATCTTTTTCATCAGTGGAGGCGTGTCATGGCGCCGGCATTCGAGGCCCCGAACCTTCAGCTCGCCGTCCTCCGCTACGGCGAAGAAGCGGTTGGGGACGGGCACATCCGCGTATTGCCGGGAGGGAAGAAAGACGACATAGCGGTAAACGGCTTCGATAGCCAGGGGGAGACGGGTTTTGTCCTCAATCTCACGGGCCAGCCGTTCGAAGTCTTCGCGGGTGGCACCTTCCTTCCACACGTACAGGGAGTCGACCAACGCATGGAGCAGTGTGAACCCATCGTTTTCGGCAATTTCCTTCGCGACGAGCAGGGTTTCGCGCGCGACGGCATTGATTGCTTCATGGGCTTCGATTTTTCCGAAACGTGCGTTCTTGTATCCTGTGTAACCGAAACAGCACACGAGAAGCCATTTGAGCGAGTCGCGCTGCAATTTGAATCGCCCGGCGATTTCAGGGGGCGAGGCTTTCTGCAATTTCTTGAGTTCTGTACGCTTGGTGATCAGGCGTTCGACAACGCGGCTGGTGATGCCTCGTCTTCTTTGGCAGATGCGATAGCCCAGTTCGGGAATGCGTGGAGCGTCGGGACAGCAGGGGCAGTTCACAGTCTCAGGCGAGATATTGAATCGCGCCATGATGCTTGGGAACTGACTTACGAAGTCGAGTTCCGCAACATTCGCGGAGAAGCCGAGCTTCGGCACGAAGACCAGGCCGCCGCGGTCCGCGCACAAGAGTTCATCGGGATGCTTGGGATCTTCGGGCTCGGCTTTCTGCTCGGGAATCAATACGCCGTCGCGATGAGCGAGCTCCATCTGCATATAGGAAATGCCCGTTCCCGTTGTCGTGCGGGCCGCATATTGGATCGGAAGCTTGGTGACGCGGGCGAGCTCCCACAGCCCGGCAAAGTCGCACTTCTCCGAAATAAAGGAGTTCTGCTTGTCCACATGTATACGCCCGAACAGAGTGGTGGCGCTCGCCTTGAAGAGAATTCTTCCGTAACTCGTGTAGCTGCGACCGCGGGACTGATGAACGAAAGCCGACGCGTCGCGATTCAAGGGCAGCGAAAACTTCAAACGTTCCGCCTGCTGGCGAAGCAACGGCAAGATCGTGGAGTCACCCCATTCGGAGAGAATCACGTCGGGGTCTTCTCGCTTGAGCAACCGCGCAAATCCAAGCGCGGGAGGTTCGCCGGACTCGTCGAGCTCCCAGCACGTTCCGTTCATTTCGATTTCGAGAGCGGCGTGGCGGCCATGCGCGGGATCGATGCGCGACAACCCGGCAAGCCGAATCTGCATGATCTTGAGCGGCGGCATTTCGTAGTCGAGGGTCCATTCGTCGTCGCAGCACGCGATGGATTGGATTCTGCCTTCCTCGTCCGCCTCGACTTCAACCAACGCCAGCGGGAAGATCCGTTTTTCCCAGCAGTAGAGAGAAGCCACCATGAGGTCGCTATTGTAGAGTTGCAAGCGCGAGTCGAGTTTATGGACCCAACGTCCCCAACCCATGAAATCGGTTGGGCACAGAACGGAAACTTCAAGGACCGGGCGCGGGGCATTCAGCCACAGGTCGGTGCGCTCGGTGAACTGGGTGCGCAGCTCGGTGGTTTGCCTTTGAGCGGCGTCTTCTAGGTGGACGAGTCTCTCGCGGTCTCCCGAAACGTAAAACGCCGGCGTGAAACTATCAGTCAAACGGTAGTGTGACTGGTTCCGGTCGATGAGCCATAGCGTCATCCCGTGCCGGTTCGGGTAGAGGTCGAGAATCCATCCTTGCCGCAATTTCACAAAGCACCCCCGCGTTCTGAAGAACTTTCTCCACGGCGTCGAGCCGTTTTTCCTGGTCGAGGGCGATGGAAAGCAAAATGGCCTCCATGGGGTTGTCGTGACACTGATAGGTGGCCGCCTGGGTGTAGCAGCGCACGCGCACGAAGAGGCGGTCGAAATGCGGCTGGTCCTCCCGCCGCAACGCACGCCGGAATTTCTTCCAGCGCTCCGCGTTTTGTTCAATCAATTGGACAAATGTAGGGACAGTCCTGCCCATGGTGCACCTCGCACTTTCCGTTCAAACAGATAGGAGCGGTGTATTTTTCTCGCGGGTAAAGGAAAGGGAGGATTCGGGGCCGGGTTCGACTTTCAGGATGTGGTCTGCCTGGCTTCGGAGTTTCTGAAAGAAATCGCGTCGTTTTGTCTTGAAAGAAGTGGCATCGGAAAAAACCGCAATGGAGAGAGAAAGCGGCGCAAGCTCCCGCAAGCCTTCAAGCGCGTGTTCAAAAGACGCCCGCGCGGGGCGGTCCTGGACATCCTCGTCGAAAAATAAATCCGGCAAAGCCGTGACGATCAGGACGTCGGCGTGAAACGTCGCAAGCACTTTCGGGACTCGGCGGATGAGTTCTGTTAGTTGAAAACAAGTGAAGGCGCGAGCGATTCGAATAAACGGGTTCAGCGCGGAGGGTTCAAGGCCACGCTCCCGAGCAAACTGTGCGATGAGGAGCGGGCTGATCTGATTGGCGCCATCGAGATACAAAACACGTTTCTGGCGGAGGAGAATCCTCGGAAGAAAGTAATGCGAGAGGCGCTGAATTTCAGGGCATCCGTAGAAGACTGTAAGGGCGCAGTCGGGCAAAACCCAGGGGTTCGGCGTCGCCGGGTGTTCCGTTTTCGTTGCTGCAATGGGTAAGCCCATGACGACGTGCCCTCAGCTCTGAGATGCTGATTGAATGGTAGGCGAATAAAAGGCGAAAAGTCAAGAACACTCCCTTCTTCGCCACGAAGCTGGCCAGATTACGTAATACAAGCGCGTTTGCGAGGACCGATCGAACGCCTCTCGGACTCTAGATCGGTTACCACTGCTGAGTGCAGTTGCACGGTACGACCGGCATCGCTTATCTTAAGCACGCCCATGAGCGAGTACAAATTTAGGGAGTCGGAGAAGGTTGCGATCTGGACGGCAGATGGGAAAAAGTGCTTTTACGAGCGGACGCCGATTCACTACTGTGATCTACAGATCGATCACATCGTTCCAGAACGCATTTCTGACAGCGAATTGTCAAAACTTCGACCCTTGCTGCCCCAGAACTTCGAAATAAACTCAATTGAAAACTGGGTAGCGTGCCACCAAGGTTGCAATCTTAGAAAGGGAGCTTTCGTCTTTGAAACCAACACGCTCCTCTATTACCTAGAGATGGCTAAGAAGCGTGCGGCAGAAGCGCGGAAGATATTGGAAGAATTTAGCGTTCAACGCGAGAACGACAGGCTACTCAGCACGCTCGCCGTTAGAATTGAGCAGGGCTATCTGAGCCGGGAAACAGTGCTATCTGCAATTAGGAACGTCCCAGAAACACCCAATTTGCGGAGCGACCCATGGGTCATCTCGTTCGGTGTGAACTTCCTCGACCCGCTCCCGGTAGACGCTCCGGAACGGGATCCTGAACTCTCAGACTGGTTGATAAGGAGACTTGAACGGGATTTGGCAGCAAGCGGGGCGATCTTCCAGACTATCGATAACGAGCGGAGTGGTGAAACCGTTTCGGTTCGATGTGCTTTCTGGGTGTTCGATTTCGATCGCATAACAGAAGCCATTGATTTCTGCTGGGACGTCCTCGCGATCCAGAAATATTCCGAATTGTTCGGTGTTCCTGCGGACGAACATTTGGATCGTGCTGTCGTGGCGCGTTACCATGAAATCGTTGACAGTGACTCGGGCCCAATCGGTATTTCAGCCTGCCCAAATTGTGGATCTAATGATCTGGAATATTCGAGTTTCAACAACGAGCGAGATACGTTACATTTCGCTCGGTGTCGGAAGTGCGGTCACTCGCAATCGTCTTAAACCAGCTAGTCTCAGAGATTCACTGAAAGCTTAGTATGGATTCTTAATTGATTCCGCAATCGTTGCCTGATTTTGTTGTCGGCATCATTGCGGAAACACGTTGGATTCGCCAATACTTGCTCTGGCGTAGATTGGTACCGCTAAGTCGGCCTTGTAGCAAGTGATGTCCAAGGCTTGGCATTGGCCCTGGATGGGCAGTCCGCCAACTCATTGGGTGTAAAATGACCGGTTATGTCGGAAATTCGGATTGGAACATCGTCGTTTACAGCCAAAGGATGGGACGGCCCGTTCTACCCTCGTGGGATGAAGGCGGCAGAGCGCCTCTCGTTTTACGCGACGAAATTCGATGCGGTCGAAATTGACAGTACCTATTACGGAACTCCGACTGCTTCCACAGTCGAAGGGTGGTACAAGAAGACACCTCCGGGATTTATCTTCGCCGCCAAAGTACCGCAAGTCATAACACACGAGAAAGTGCTTTTACATTGTGACAAAGAGCTCACCGAGTTTTTGAAAACAATGGATGCGCTCGGCGAGAAGCTTGGCCCGCTCCTTCTTCAATTTGGATACTTCAACACGTCGAAATTCAAGAGCGGCATAGAGTTCGTTGCGCGACTGAAACGATTCCTCCAAAAGCTCCCCAAGGGATACAAATTCACCGTCGAAATTCGGAACAAGGATTGGCTTGACGCATTTTTTCTCGACCTGCTGCGAGAGCATGGCGTCGCTTTCGCTCTCACGGATCACAATTGGATGCTACGGCCCTGGGAGATGAAAAACGGCTTGGATCTCATCACAGCGGACTTCACTTACGTGCGCTGGCTTGGGGACAGGAAAGCGATTGAGGAACAGACGACGACCTGGGACAAGGTCATCATCGATCGCCAAGGAGAACTATTCGAGTGGGTGAAGGAGCTAAAGAAAGCTCGCGAACGGCGGATCATGATTCTGGCTTTTGCGAACAATCATTACGCGGGGTTCGGGCCAGGAACTCTTGCTCTATTTCGCCAGCTCTGGGGAGACGAAGGACTACCTGCGTCGGTTGAAAGGCAGCCATCTCTGTTCGATTCGTAATTGCGACAGGGGGCTTTCCCTCCTGAAGATCTCCAAAAATAATTGCAGCCCGATGGAACCTATATAGGCACTCCATCGGGCTGACGCTTTCCGGAAACAAGTTTAAGCAGACCTTCAGGATTCTGTCAGTTCGCTTTCACCGGCTTTCAGCTTCAACTGACTCACTGTGCATTCAGCGAGCTGAACGTCATCGCGCACTTTGCCAAAGTATTTCGCCTGAATGAGTTTTCCTTCGGGTCCGTGATGGCAATAGAGGTAACGCACTTCCACAATCTGCTCCACGCGCGGGAGTGGGTAACGGTCGGGCACTCCCACCGTGCCCATGAAGCGCGGCTGCTTGCCGTCCAAAAGATACACGGCGATGGAGCGATGGCCGTCGTCCGCCTTTTTGTCGGGTTTCGGGCCAACGATGAAGGATGCCGTAGAAACAAACTTACACTTGAAATGCTGTCCCGCCCGGCCACCTGCATAGGCAGCGTACCTGTTTTTGCAGACAAAGCCCTCGGCATTCGCGTCGTGCATAGCTTTCACAAAGGTGCGCTTGGCTTTTGGCGTCATGGCCGTCTCACAAACGCGAACGGCGGGGTGGACGCCGCGAAAGAGCCGCGTCAGGTGCACATAGCGGAGTTCGTAGGGTTCGGTGCGGAGGTCGGCGTCGTTCACGCTGAGCAGGTCCCAGATGTAGAAATGGGAATCGGTGATTTCCCCGTCTGCAAGGAAACCCTGTGCTTGCACAAGGTCCAGCGATTCGGTTAGACGGGAGTCGATAGGAATGATTTGACCGAGTTTGTTGATGCCGGAATATTTCCCATCGGCCTTTTGCACGGCGAGCCGCCGTCCATCAAATTTCTGCTGGAACCACCAAGACGCGTCGTCTGCCAAGCGCAACGCTTCGGGTTCCTCGATGGGCGTCAGCAATTCAGGGATGTGGCCAGAATGTTCTTTGGTCGGAGGCAACCCAACGGAAATTGGCGTGTCGCCATTACTGGTTGCTTGAGCGATTTGATAGCCCTTGACCGTTTTCTCCCGAAGAACGCGGTCGTATACACGCTTCGCGTCCTCATAGCTGGCGTTGCTCGTCTTGATGTCGCTCTGCAATGCGAAACCGCGCCGCCCCCATTGTGCTTTGACTGACCATTGATCTTGTGTGTTCTCCAACTGCAAGTGGTACACCTTGTCGGAACTGCCTCGCCGGAAATACATCTCTGCTCGTTCAGTTTGCATTTGTTCGCTCCTTCGTTTTTTTGGTTTCTTGCCGTTCGTGCAACGCGGAGCGGTGCATGAAAAGCAAATGCCCTTCGTGGCGGGGGAAAGCGCTTAGCCGTCCGCGCTGTCAAGGCCGCGGGGCGTGCGTTCATCGGAGCGAAGCGAAGAGCCTTGACAGGAGAAGCGGGCGGCTAGGCGCAGGGTTCCCGCAGGAAGGGCAGGTAGGAAAAGAGACAATCCCAGTGGGAACTCACAGAAGTGCGGTGTGGTTCTCGTGATTTGCGCACGCTGGCTGGGGGGAGTGTTGAGGGAGATGCGTCGACCATCTACACGACTCTGGGCAAAGTTCTGGGGCAAAATCACTGGTGAAGGTATTTCAAATCATGGACGTGATGACAAGAAAAGAATGTCGGCGAGATGATCGAACGCTATCCAGAGAAGGTTAGATTGTCGAATGGAATGTTGAAAGTTAGGAACGTGGAATGAGTCGATATCGATTTGCCTTCGAAATAAACGACGCGTCGGGCCACTGACGGCGATCAGCCGGAAGATGGATCGTTCCGAGTAGTTTCGTAAAGTCGTCCAATCCCGTGTCAAGACGCGATCCGCGTAACTCGCCTGCCCGCTTGGTGTTCAATTTCATTTCGAGACCTTCGGTCAGGTAAATTAGGGCGGCATCGTATGCGCGATGTAAGGTAGGTGATAATGCGAGTCCGTTTCGCACGTGGTCGGTGCTACCGGGAGCGCCCACTGGCAGTATATGGGCTGCGTCCACTAATCGTAATTGGGCGCGTGTGACGGCGCAGCGATTCCCATAGGCGTTGAGAACTTGCAGTCTAAAGTTTGCCGCCCGCGATAGCCGGCTGAGGGTTTGGACGATCCGCTGACGGGGCTGGGATAGAGCCTCGAGATCCGCCGAGGGAATGTTTTGCAGCGAAGATGCCTTTGTTAGCAGGCGAAGCGTCGCAGTTTCCTTACCATATTTGTGGAGATGGTCTGCGTTCAGTGCGTAATTGAGAAGTTGGTCGGGTCTGATGCCGATTGCGATTTCATCATTGCTCTTTCGATCGAAGGCGATTCCATCGTCTAGGGCCTTTCTAACGGTACGAATATCAATCTGAACAGATGGTGAGCCTGTTGTGAAAGTGCTGTGGCGATTGAGGTCGAATCCGGCAAACATCTTCAGGTTCGGCTCGTAACCAATTAGAATTGTGTGGCCTTCGGCTGAGATTTGCAGGGGTGAGTCGACGGATGTCATCTGTATTCGATACTCGTCAGGCAATCGAGTTCTGCCGCCGTGAGTCAGCGTCCAAGCGAAAACGAAAAGGTATATCTCGCCTCCGTCTTGCGTTGTAATCAAGAACTTCCGGGGGTGTTGTCGGATGCCCGATATCAGAACCGCGGAGTTTCCAGACTCTTGGATCGCTTCCAAGATCGCGTCAACGAGGACCTCTGGTTGCGTGGCTGGCAAATTTTCCACCGTTCTGCGTCAGAATCGAAGCGGGGGAATCGGACATGGTCGGGCCTTGTCCGACGGAAGCAGTGGAAAGACTAACGAGTTTCATGTTCGAGCACAATCGCGCAAATCGACGCACTGACTGACGGTAATCGGGCGAATATCAGGCGAAGAGAAACCACTGCACAACCAGTTGACAAAACCTGTCAACGGATACAATATCTTGTGGAACCGATGGCATGGTCCATACATTCCGCGATTCGTCTTCGCCGAGAACAACTCGGAATTTCTCAAACAGACTTAGCCGAGCAGCTTAGTGTGACGAAATCGCTGTTGAGTCATATTGAGGCTGGTAAACGGCAACCCACGCAGGAGCAAATTGGGAAGTTGGCCGGGGCTCTACAATTACCCCCGGATCTTCTATCACTGAGTGCTGACCGTTTACCGGAAGACGTGCGTGATTTCTTTGAGGCTGACGCCGCTATGGGTGTCGCAGCGGTTCGTCAGCGGAGTGAAGGAAATGTTATTTCCTGTCCGAGGATTCCCGAGCGATTACCGTCACCGAAGACCGGGGTGCGTTGCGAAAATGGATCTGTGCATTTGCCGGAACGGATTGATGTAACCAAGACCTCGACTTCCTATCGAGCGCATAGCTACCACACGAAGGTTCCTCCTGACGCTATAGTTCCATTCATTCGTGCGTTTACCCGGCCCGGAGAGACTATTGTTGATCCATTCTGCGGGTCCGGTATGACGGGGGTAGCTGCATTGACGGAAGGTCGCAACGCGTTGCTCTCAGACCTCTCCCCAGCTGCAGTTCATATTTCGAGGAACTATACGACAGCTTGCGACCCGGACGAGTTTGAGGAGGCACTCGTTCGGGTAGAGAAAATGGTCGACCCGACCATTGGATGGCTCTACCGGCCTGTGCGTTCTGATTCCCAGGTCGAATACACGACATGGAGCGATGTGTTTCGGTGTCCGGCATGTCGTAACCGGATCGTGTATTGGGAGGCGGTTAAAAAAACAGGAAGTCCGGATGGAGATGGGCTGAATTGCACATCGTGTGACCAGCGTTTCCGAAAAGCGGATCTGGAGTGGGTTGCTGAAGTCCCAGTCGTCAGCCATACGTCGTCGCTTGGCAACCGGATAATTTCGCACACGCCAACTCCTGAGGAGATGGCTCTTATCGACGGAGCGGCAACGGCTCCGATCCCGTATTGGATTCCGACAATTTCGTTTGGGCCAGAACGTGAGATGTGGCGGGCTGGACATCGTGCAATGGGTATTTCCGATGTGTCCGCATTTTTCACGCGTCGGAATTTGCATGCCCTCGCGGCACTCCGTCATGCGATTGCATGCACCTCTGCGGGACGCGTGCGGGAAGCATTGCTCTTCGCCTTTACTGCTTGTGTGAATCGTGCCTCTCGGCGGTATCAATGGAATGCGAAGCGACCAACCAACGTCATGACCGGGACGCTATACATATCGTCGCTTCGGTACGAATGGAACGTATGGAGCCTCTTCAAACGTAAAGCGTCAGGCGTGTTGCGCTATTACCGGGACTTCCCGAAAACACCAGGGCAGGTGCAGGTATTCCAGCGTTCGGCGACTGACCTTTCGTGTTTGCCAGACTGCTGTGCAGACATGGTCTTCATGGACCCGCCGTTTGGGTCAAACATTTTTTATGCGGACTCGTCGCTGTTGTGGGAAGCATGGCTGGGGAGTCTGACGGATGAAAGCGCCGAAATTGTGGTGAACAAACATCGTTCTTCGGCAACAGGCGGGAAAACGTTGGAGGATTATTCGGGGTTGATGAAGGATGCGTTTGTTCATGCCGCGCGCATTTTGAAACCTGGAGGCCGTGCAGTTCTCGCATTCTCGAATTCGGACGACCGAGTTTGGCATGCGATTCAGAAGGCTCTAGTCGCGGCAGGATTTTCGACGTTGAGCGTCCATGTCCTGAACAAAGGACAGCCGTCCATTAAAGGGGTGAAGGGCGTTACAGGAAAAGAGAATGTCACTTGTCTAGATTTGGTTCTTTGCTTGGAGCACAACAGGAAAGGTTTGACGGCCGCGGTACCGTTTCCCCCGCCGGGAGGGTTTGTTGACGAGGCGATACGGGAAGCCGTTTCAAGTGGACTTCGACGAAACGACGAAATCTACTCCGCCGTGATCCGATCTGTGGTTCAGACCGATTATTCGGTTTCCGGGATTACTATGCCAATGATTGAGGCTCGTACAAGAGATCTGTTGACTAGCTGCGGCGATGGAGTTCCGGGGCACAAGTCAGATGTTAACAAAACTGAGAATGCGCCCGTGAAGCTCATGGAAGGATATTTGCGGCCGGGAAACATTTTGCCGCATTCAAAATCAAAGGCGAGTTCTAAGACAGCGATCCCGACGATGCGGATTCCGGGAGGGCGGAACAGCACTTTCTACATGGCGCATAGTTACCACACAAAGGTACCTCCTGAGGCCATTACGCCGTTCCTTGAATATTATACAAAGACAGGCGACGTGGTCCTCGACCCATTCTGTGGTTCGGGCATGACGGGTGTAGCAGCGGCGCTGAGCGGTAGGCGAGCAATCCTCAATGATCTATCGCCTGCTGCAGTGCATCTTTCCTGGAATCATACGCGGCCGTGCGATCCCGAGGCGCTGGGACGTGCATTCGAAAAACTAGAGCAGCGCTTGAGGGAGCGATTCGATGATTTGTATGGAACCCGACATAAGGATGGTTCCAAGGGCATAATCCACTGGACCCTCTGGAGCACCCAACATAGGTGCGCTGGGTGTTCGAGGGATTTTTTGTTGTGGGACGCCATCGATCGAAAGTCAGGGCGGCTAGGGCGCACCATCCAGTGCCCAAATTGTTCAAAGGAGTTGAGCCGGTTCGGGTTGAAGACGCTTGGTTCCGTGCCGGCTTGGATTTCTTACGAGCTAAGTTCTGGAGGGCGCTGTGAAAAAGCCGCCTCTGCGGATGACGTGCGGCGTTCCCTTAAGTTTACTCGCGAATCGATTTCGGCTTGGTTTCCCTGCGTACCCTTAGGACGCGACCGTGAGATGTATTTGCGGTGCGCGTTGCACCGAAAGGGAGTGAGTTCCGTTGCGGATCTCTATACCGCACGAAATTTGGATGCACTTGCGCTGCTTTGGCAAGAAATCGTGGCCGTTCCAGATGAGCGGGTGAGACAGGCTCTGGCCTTTGCCTTTACCAATACAGCTTGGCACGGGACGCGGATGCGGCGCTTCAACGCTCGCGGGGGCCAGCGCCCGTTGACAGGGACGCTCTATATTCCGCAGCTGTCGTCGGAAGTGAACGTTCTGGAAGTCCTGCGGAACAAGGTAAGACAGTTGCAGCGCTACTACCGGAACTTCAGACCGGATTCAACGGAATTGCCAGCCATCCTGCTCGGAAGCGCGACTGAGTTGTCGACGATTGGAGATTCTTCCATCGACTATGTTTTTACGGATCCACCATTCGGATCGAATATCTTTTACGCCGACTGCAACTTAGTCTGGGAATCGTGGCTTGGAAGACTGACAGATCCCGCGAAGGAGGCAGTCGTCAATCGGTCGCTTTCCATTGCCGAGGGCGGGAAATCTGTAGAAGTCTATAAATCCCTTATGACCGGCGCGATGCAAGAACTGGTTCGAGTCCTGAAACCCGGTGGTTGGGCCACGATCGTTTTTCATAGCACGGATAGCAAAATTTGGGAGGCGATTCGGGATTCGGCGGGGAAAGCAGGGTTCGAATTTCATGAAGCAACGTCTCTGGACCGGCGGCAGCAGAGCCACAAAGGTTACAAGGGGCGTGCTGGCCAGGAAGATGTGGCCCATTTTGACGTTGTCTTCAATCTGCGGAAGCCTGTGTCCAAGATGAAAACGCACAAACCGTGGATGGAATCTCTAGAGATCGATCTCGAAAACTTGGTGGCGACTGTTGCGAGGGAAAGAGGCATCCGCGCGCGTGGGCTGCAAGGAATTCACGCGGAGGTTATGAGACGTCTGGCTTCAACGGGTACTTCGATTTTTGTGGATTATTCAGAGGTCCGTACGATTTGGGAGAGAGTACTGAAGGGACCGGCGGGACCCGCACAAATGGAAGCACTCTTTGAATGACACTTCTAACCACCTCCCAGAGCAGCCGGGATAGCACGGATGAGCTCCACCGCCACGTCGTACAGGCTCTTGGACCGTCGGTCGTTCGCCACTCCGATCTTGCACAGAAACCGCTGGAATTGGACCTTCGGTTCCCTTTACCTTCGAAACTTCGGGCCTATGTTTACAATGCAACGGTGCCTCCGGGTGGCCGAGCGACAGGTGAGCACAAGATCCAGCTGATTGTCCCCGGACAGGCACGGGGAGAACGCGGCAACTTCGACCATTCGGGCGGCCGGATGCCCCTTCTGATCGGCTACCAGAATGAAATGGACGTTTTCGTGGTATGGGATGCCTTCCTGTACGAGGATTTTGCCTACTCGCGTAACGTGCAAGTTAAGGCAGAAACCATTTTCGAGGCGTTTGCCGGTAAGATTGGCAAACAGACCCGCCATCTTGGGAACGACCAGACCGAAATTGTTCTGGCAGCAAGGTCCCCACAGTTGGGGCAACTTCTCATCGAACGGTACAACCTCATATTGACGCGGTTGGCAGGGAATGCTCGATGAGTTTAGGAGACCTCCAACTGAAGACCGGCTATCGGAAGGGGTTGGACGACATCGCTGCGGCCTTCTATATGCCTTGTATGTCTCAGGCAACAGCGTATGACCGGGCCGTGGGTTTCTTCAACAGCGCAATCTATGTGATTTCCTGGCCTACGTTGCGCGATTTTGTGAGTCGCGGCGCGAAAATGCGGCTCGTTTGTTCGCCGGTGCTCGCCCCGAACGATATCGAAGCGATTAGCGAGGGATACAGTGATCGGCTTGAGTCGGCGAGCGGGACGCGCCTTCGGGAACAGATACAGGCGATGCTCGCAACTCCTTATCTGACTAAACCGACCAAGGTGTTGGCATCACTCATTTCCTTGGGGGTCATTGAGGTTCGCATTGCGTTCATGCAACGAGTACCGAACCACGAACGGATCTTTCACGAAAAACTGGGTTTATTCCGAGATGAAATCGGGAATACGGTGGCTTTCAAGGGGTCGATGAATGAAACCTGGGCTGGACTATCCGCCGACGGCAACTTGGAGTCAATCGATGTCTTTGTATCCTGGGAACATGCTCGTGAGGCGCAACGCGTCAAGCAAGAAACGGCCTATTTCGAGGATCTCTGGAAGAATGAATTTGGCGGAGTCGTGGTGCGGCCATTTCCGGAGATTGCTCGCGAAGAACTGGTCAGCGCCGCCGACATAAAGAATTGGCCAGACCTGGTCGATGAAATCTGCCGTGAAATCGAAGCGGCGCAGCGGTTCAACGATTCAAAGAGCGGAACTGGTAGGAGACTGAGACCGCACCAGAGTTATGCTTTGGAAGAGTGGGAGAAGCGCGGCCGGCGCGGGATTTTGGAACACGCCACGGGTAGTGGGAAGACATTCACGGCTCTGTGCGCTATCCGAGAGGCGTTGAAACGGCAGGAGGTTGTTCTGATTCTTGTACCGAGTGAACTCCTGCTCACGCAATGGCGAGAGGAGATCTCGGGAACGCTCGCGGATCAGCAACCACAAGTTCTGTTGTGCGGAGCTGGGCATGTGAGGTGGCGAGACGAGAGCTTGCTGGCGCCGTGGTCTCGCAGGGGAACTCAGCCCCACATCGTTCTTTCCACGATGCAAACTGCGGCCTCAGAGGACTTCCGCAAATTGATGAGAGGTGGGCCGCAAGTGTTCCTCGTTGCCGATGAAGTTCATCGCCTCGGGAGCACAGAACATCTCAAGATTTTGAATCTCGACAGTGGACCCCGCCTAGGCCTCAGCGCGACGCCGCGACGCGCAGGCGATCCAGCCGGAACCCAAACAATCTTCGATTATTTTCAAGGCGTTGTCCCACCTCCATTCACACTCAAAGACGCCATCGAATCGAATGCGCTTACTCCCTACCTCTACTACGTTCACCCTGTGGAACTCTCTGATGAGGAACAAAAGGAGTGGCATGCCCTAACCCAAAGGATCAAGCAAGACGCCGCTAGGAATGCGAGGAAACCCGAAGACCAAGGGAGTGAGTATCGCAAACGGCTTTTAATTGAGCGCGGCCGAATTCTGAAGGGAGCAGCAGGAAAGGTCCCACTGAGTCTGAACATTTTGCGCGATCGGTACGAGGAGGGCCAGCGTTGGATTGTGTATTGCGACAACGTAGATCAGTTACAAAGAGTGTTGGCTGAGCTTCGATCCAGTGGCATCAAGGCGAGCGAGTACCATTCCGCAATGACCGGCGACCGAAGCCAGACGCTTCGGCTTTTTGACCATCACGGCGGCATTCTCGTTTCGATTCGCTGCTTAGACGAGGGAGTCGATATTCCGTCGGTCAGCCATGCCTTAATCCTTGCTTCCTCGAGGAATCCGCGGGAATTCATCCAGAGGCGTGGCCGGGTGCTCAGAAAAGCCGAGGGGAAGAGTGTCGCCTTCATTCACGATGCGATTGTAGTACCTTTAGTGACACGTAATGAAGATTTTGGTGTAGATATCCTTGCTGGGGAAATGACAAGGGCTATAGAGTTTGGGAAGAACGCTCTTAACCCGTCCTCAGTAACGGAATTGGAGAGGCTGGCGCTCCGATTCGGTATGGACTTTGAGCAACTCGCCGGATCTGGATACGAAGAGGATTGAAAGGACACATGGACCTCCTGTCGACAATCTTGGACCTGCGCCAGAAGCAATTCGCGCATCTCCCTGAAGACCTGGTCAAGGAAATTGTCAGGATTGAGATCGACTACGCTGAGGACCGCACGGAAGCGTTGAAGCAAGTCGAGCAAGCGCTAGAACGGTATCTCAATAGCCTGCCGGAGAACAAGACGTGCTGAGAATTCGCAGTGTGCACTTGTGTGATTTCGGACCTTTCAAAGGGGAGCAGCGCATAGATCTGCCCAAAGAAGATGGCGTTGTCATCGTCTATGGCGAAAATATGCGCGGTAAGACGACGCTCCTGAACGCCATTCGCTATGCGTTGTTCGGCAGGGTTTTAACCCGTGGTTCCGTTGAGGTCCAACTGCACCAACTGGGAAACTGGGAGAGTGCTGCGGACGGGAAATATGGATTTCATGTAGTTCTTGCGTTTGAACAGAATGGCGACACCTACGAACTGACACGAGAATGTCGGGTGAGGTCCGGAGTTTCGAAGCCAGCTTCAAACGCTGACTATATCGAGGAATCCTTTCTCACGAAGAACGGATCGGCGATGGGGCCGCAGGAGGCGGTTCTGGAGCTAGGCCGCATTATGCCGGAGACAGTGTCTCGCTTCTTCCTCTTCGACGGAGAGCTTCTTCAACAATACGAAGAGCTGCTGCGAAACGAAAGCGAGATGGGCCGTCAAATCAAAGAGGCAATCGAACGGATTTTGGGAGTCCCCGTCCTGACAAATGGCAGGGCTGATTTAGCACAGGTGCATAAGCAAGCTCAGCACCAGGAGGCTAAAGCCGCGCAACGTAACCAGAAAACGCAACAACTCGGGAACCTTCACGCAGAGCTGCTTGGCCAACGTGAGGCCATGCAGCAGGAAAGCGCTCGACTGCGTCAAGACCTTGATCGGCTGAGGGGTACCAAGACGGCGAAAGAAGAGCAGGCAAAGAAGCAGGAGATGCTTCGAGGTCTGTTAACGCTGCGTGAGCGTCTCCAGGAGGAAATAAATTCTCTCGATAGAAAGATTTCAGAGAAACAAGACAAGAGAAAGACTCTGCTTACGACCGCGTGGCGCAGTCTTCTCGTCCCGCGAATCAAAGCCTTCCGAGAGCATATTGAGGAACAGTTGCGCGTGGCGCGCGAGGAGACCACACGCCGCGTTATCCATGCGGAGACGACGGAGGCAATACGGAAGGCATTGTCCACGGGAAGTTGTTCGCTCTGCGAGCAGCCGGTCGCTGGAGAGACAAAGGAGCGTCTACAGAATCGGTTGAGCGAGTTTGAAGGCACGCCCCAAACGGCTGCTTCGGATGATCGAATCCCTTCTTTGGAGAGACAGGTTTCAGAGCTTCGTCGATACCAAACCGACAGTTCGATTGCTGTACTTCATGAGATATCTGGGGCAATCAACGATTTTCGAGTGACGAAGGCGACGAGCGAGGACCGCCTTCGTGAACTAAAGGAGCAGACCGCTGGTCTTGACGAAAGCGAGGTGCGTCGAACGTACGCGGAATACGAAAAGGCAGTGCAGGAAATCGTCATTGTTGAAAACGGACTGAAGGAACATGACGCGAAACTGGCGGAGATCGACGGCAACATTGGTCGGATCGAGTCGGAGTTAGGTAAGAAAGGCGGAAGTGACCTGCAGAAGGAGCGGAAACGACGCGAAATAACCGAAGGGTTGCGAAGCTTATTTGAGGAAGGTGTGAGGGTCTATCGCGACCATTTGCGAACCAAAGTAGAGAAAGACGCAACGACATTGTTTTTGGATCTAACGAGCGAGCCCGAATACGCCAGCCTCAGCATTAACAGCAATTACGGATTGACTATCGTCCATAAAGACGGAACCAGTATTCCCGTGCGATCGGCGGGCGCGGAGCACGTGGTCGCTCTTTCTTTGATGGGGTCTCTTCAAAAAAATGCGCCACTGCGCGGTCCGATCATCATGGACTCACCTTTTGGACGCTTGGATAGCGTGCATACGAGGAAAGTGATTCATACGCTCCCCAATATGGCGGGGCAAGTACTTCTTTTTGTGTACGAGTCAGAGCTTGAACCCAAACTAGCCCGCAATGAACTGAAAGGCGCTTTGCGACGGGAATATCGGATCGAGCGACAGTCCGCCAGATACTCGAAGGTGGAAAAGGTGATCTGAAAATGATCGACGATAAGAAAACGATTGGGCTGACACCTGAGAATCGTTCTGTCATGGATCGAATCATGGAGAAGGAGTTCTTTCGAGAGCAAAAGGACGCCGCTCTCTTTGCGATGGCGTATGCGATAAACCAAGATGTTGTCGCGGGAAATTGTGAGGGTGCGAACACGATCTGGAATGTCGGAAGCCTGGATCCCGAAGGTGAGGTAAGGTCGTTGGTCGGGAACCTGTTTCCCGATGTGGTTCTCCCGTACCGATTGACCGAACACCTGATCAATGCGGGCCTAGCTTTGATAGGAGCACGCATGGCGGCTGACCCGGGACTGGATCTGACTGATTTCCTTGAAAAAGAACAAGCGTCATTTACTCCACAATAGGTTATGATTGTTGACGTATCTAATATTTAAACTGTGGTTGCCTATCGCGGTACCTCGTGAAATTCAAGTTGAGCTAATCGTCGAAAGCTGCCACGCGCCGAGCATCTGAGGAAGTTGGCGTGAAAGAAGAGAGACGTGGGAAGATCACGTTTCAGCTATATGCGACGGTATTGGGGATGTTGGCATGACGTCCTTTTCTGACTACATTCAGAAACAGTCGATGCGTTCGCGCGAGCTCCCGTTGGTGCACACAACGGAGTATTTCCGCCTGGCCTCCATCCAGGCAAGCAACATGCTCCAGCCCAGTGACTGCGCGATTTTCAAAGAGCCTCTGCTGTATTTCTTCTACGGCCGGCCGGCGTACCGAGATTCTTCTAAAACGATGCCAACGCGAGATGTTGGTTTTTACCCAATTTGTTTCGTTTTTCGGCCGGCGACGATATGCAAGAAAGCAAAACGGCTATATCCATTCGACACCGGCGCCTCTCAGTACGGGTTGTACGAGCCTGACGTTAAACGAACCGAAGCATTGGCCAGCTATCGAGTTCTAGAGATCCTCGAGAATGCCAGAAAGATCGTCAGTTCCTTTTTCGATACCGACGAACAATATCTATCCCACAAACCTAAACACGGTCTGCGTTTTGCGTCGGACGAAAGTGACGTGGAATCCTATTATCACCTTATCAGTGGGGGAGGGGATCCTAGCTGCGACGATCGATGTTCTGCGGTGGAAATTCAAATTGCCGAGTGCCTGGATATCCGTCAGGGGGTCATCGCTGTTGCGCTACCAACCTGCTTCTTAGAGGATGCGAATTTGGCAAGCACGCTTCTGAAAGTGTGGGGGGCGGTTCCTCTGACTTACGACGCAGATGTAGGTATGCGGCCTCTCGAATTGCACGGTGCGATTCGACTTTTGGTCCGCCAGTTCTATCGCCAATCGGGGCTACTATGACGAGTCCTTCGGGACTTCCACTCTTTGGCTTCGCGAACCCGCGCGAACGACTCCCGGCGTTTGTGGTGCCGATTTTTGGAAGTCTTCCAGATCTTTGGATTCAAGACGGCAAGGGTGACGGGTTGGTTTTACGGTTTTCTCCGTGCACCGTGGCCTCAGAAAAGATCATTACCCAGCACAATCACAAGCACTGGGCAAAAGTCGGAGATGCACTCATCTATGCGTTTCAATTCTCGAACGGTCAAATCGACATCGGCACTCAAGCGAGAATCCAAAAGCTATTGACCGAAAGATTGGATGAGTTTCGAGATTTTCCATTCTTAATAATCGACATCCTCAAATTCATTAAGCAGTTAGATGCTCTGCCCGAAGCAATTCAAAAGGCAAGGAATAAATTGGCTCTGAACGATCCAGAAATTGCGGAGCAGTGGGCCATGTTGATGCAGTCGGCGAATACGGAAGGGGTCAACATCGCAGAAAAAGCGGGGTTTACGGAAGATCGAACCTCCAGTTCGCCAGTCACTGCCCCATTGTTTCAAACAGGGGATCTTGTCGCACTTCGTTCAAACCCAGCAGTGATTGTTCCTGTACTCGAAGTAATTCCCGGCGCCGGCGAGTATCGCTATCGAGTATTTCAAAATAATACGAAAACGACCTATTACGAAACCCAGCTTCAAACACCACCTGCGGTGTCGGCTGATCGGAGAGCAGTTAGCGCGCAGGATTTGCAAGCACACCTCACAAGTGTGCAGATTCTGTCTCCTTCAACGGCTACTCTTTTTTCTTTGCGGTCGGGCCGAGTTCAGTTTGTGCCCTACCAGTATCGGCCAGTCTTGAAGCTTATCCGCTCTGATCGTCCTCGCCTGCTCATTGCGGACGAGGTGGGTGTTGGGAAGACTATCGAAGCCGGACTGATCATGAAGGAGCTGCGGGCCCGAACCGACCTTGCTTCGGTGCTGATCATTTGTCCCAAGGCGCTGGTTGCTGAGCGCAAATGGTACTTGGAATTGAAGCGCTTTGACGAAACGTTTACAGCGCTTGACGGTCGGTTGCTGCGGCACTGCATGCAGGAAACACATCTTGAAGGGCAATGGCCACAACAGTATGCAAAGGCCATTCTTCCTTTTTCCTTGTTTGATTCCGATCTGCTAGTCGGCCGTGAAGGAGATCCCGGCAGCAAGGAGCAGAGTCTCATCGGCCTCGATCCGCCACCGAAGTTTGATTTGGTGATCGTGGATGAGGCGCATCACATCCGGAACTCGGAAACCTTCCTGCACCAAGGGGTACGCTATTTTTGCGACAACGCAGATGCGGTGGTCTTTCTTTCCGCTACGCCCGTTCAGTTGGCGAGCGAGGACCTATATACACTCCTTAATGTGTTACGGCCCGACCTGATCATCGACCACGCTAGCTTTGAACAGATGGCCGAACCGAATCGGTACGTCAACTCGGCAATCCAGCATTGCCGTGCCGCTCGGGAAGGCTGGCAGCGCGAGGCACGAGGCAGTCTTGATGAGGTTGCCCAGACGGAATGGGGACGCCTGTTTCTGAGATCATCGCCTGCTTTCCAGACGATCCAAAGCCGTTTACAAGTGGATGCCATTTCCGATACGGAGCGGGTGGGGCTGATTCGGGCTCTTGAAGAACTATATACATTCAGCCCATTAATAAACCGGACCCGTCGGCGAGATATAGGCGAGTTCACGACGCGAAAGCCTGAAACTCTCACTATCGACTTCACGCCAGCACAAAAGAAAATCCATGACGGTCTCCTGGACGTGATTGCACGGATTCTGGCGTTTTGCCATGGACAGCAAAACGTTAAATTCATGATGACCACCATTCGGCGACAAGCGGCAAGCTGCCTCTTCGGTCTAACGCCACTTCTCGGGGACATCCTGACAGGAAAACTCAGCCAGCTTGAACTGATGGAGGCAAGCGACAGCGGTGAGGAGAATGTGGACCTCAGCTTTGTCGATCAGGTGCGGAGCGACATAACCGATCTAATCGGCTTGGCCCGGAATCTTGATCCTCGCGATCCTAAGGTCGAGGCATTTGTCAAAGTGCTTGAGGACAAGAATAAATTACCGAATAACAAGGCGCTCGTTTTCAGCACCTTCCGTCATACGCTGGCTTACCTGGCCGATCGAACGCTGCGCACCAAGTTACGCTTCGGGGTAATTCACGGAGGTGTACCGGATGAAGAACGTGCAAGTTTGAGGGGTCGCTTCGCTATGCCGAAAGAAGAGGCTGACGCAATTGATGTTTTGCTCTCGTCCGAGGTGGGTTGCGAAGGGCTCGACTTTCAGTTTTGCGACCTCTTGATTAACTATGATCTGCCCTGGAACCCTATGCGAATCGAACAACGCATCGGCCGTATCGACCGATATGGCCAAAAAAGCGGGACCGTTGCCATCGTCAATTTCGTGACTCCCGGCACAGTGGATGCCGACATCTACGAACGATGCCTGTGGCGTATTGGAGTTTTTCAGCATTCGATTGGAGGCAACGAAGAAATCCTTGGGGATATCACCAAAGAACTTCATGACATCGCGGAGAGTTTCACGTTGACCGATGAGGAACGGGAGCGACGGCTCCGCCAGCTTGCAGACAATAGCATTCGACTGCTCCGTGAGGAACAGGAACTCGAATCGAGACAAGCGGAATTGTTCGGTCTAAATATCCCGAACCAAACATGGCAGAAAGAGATCGAGGCGGCCGAAAGTTATTGGCTTTCACCAATCGCACTTCAGCGTTGCGTGAGCTCTTATTTGTCGGCGCGGCTCGGCCCTGAAACCGCATACCTGCTTGGAGAAAAGCCACTCAAGACGCTACGTCTCAGTCAGGAAGCCAGGGCCATCGTCTTGGACGACTATAAGCGCCTACCGCGCTCGATCGAACCTGTCGCGCGAGATTGGGAAAAGTGGCTCAAGGGTAGTCAGCCAACAGTGGCGGTCACGTTTGAGCAAGAAACAGCAACCGAGAATCCAAAGGTTGTCTACCTGTCAGTCATGCATCCGCTGGTGCGGCAGGCAGCGCGGTTTCTACAACTCGATGAACCGATACAGGCTTCGCTCGCGGTGCAGAGCGCTGACGCTCCGGCCGGTAATTATGATTTTGGGCTGTTTCGCTGGAAAAAACATGGCGTCCGGGCGGATGAACTTCTCGTGCCCGTTGCTTCTTCTCCGGAGATTGAGAACGCGCTCCTTACATTGCTGCAATCGACAACGGACGAGGGCGAAGCCATGCAGCCGTCCGAGGCGAGCATGGAGAGGCTCGATGCGCAGCATCATGCGAAATGGATTGCAGCGCAGGCAAATCACATTGCCGAAAACCGCCAACTGGTTGAGCATCGTATCCAGAGCCTTAGAGTCAGCCATCGAGCACGATGCAATGCGATTGAGGCCCAAATCACTCGCGCAAGCAACGACAAGATTAGGTTAATGAAACAAAGTGAATTGGCGCGCGCAGAGGGCGATTTCAAACAGCATTTGGAGGAATTGCAACAGGCCGCGAGCAGCGGAGACATCCATGCGACCGCAATCTTGTTCGGGACGATCAGCGTAAGAAAGTCTGGATAAAATGAGTTTCCTCGACGATGTTCGGGCCGATAGGCAGGCGCTTGCCTCGGTGCTGAAAAAGCATCGTGGCATACGCAAAATCGTCGAGGACCTTTACCCTGATCGAGCGCACTTCATTTATGAGCTTCTTCAAAACTCCGAAGACAAAGGGGCTACGGAAGCCAGCTTCGCTCTCACGAATGGTTCACTAAGATTTGAGCATGATGGTGCACCGTTCAGCGAGTCCGACATATGGGGCATTACGGATATTGGAGAAGGAACGAAGCTCGGTGAAGAAGATAAGATTGGCAGATTTGGAGTTGGCTTCAAAGCGGTTTTTGCTTACTGCGAAACGCCAAAAATCTGGTCGCCAACATTTTCCTTCGCAATCACGGATCTGGTATTACCAACCGCGCTCAGTCCAAAACCGGGGTTGAACAAAACGACTTCCTTCGAATTCCAATTTAACAACCCGAAGAAGAATCCCGACGATGCGTTCACCGAGGTCCGGGCGGGTCTCAGTGAATTGGCCGAGACCACACTGCTGTTTCTAACCCATCTAAAGTCAATTAGCTGGCGCATAGATGACGCAGAATGTGGGGAGGTGCTACGAGTTCAACACTCCGACAATCACTTCGAGGTGCTGACAAATACCGGTGGTAAGACCAGAGCAAGCTCGCACTTTTTGAAGTTCGATCGATCTGTCGACGGGTTGCAAAAGCAACGGGTCGCCGTTGCGTTCGCTCTTGATGTGCTTGCCGATGTGCAAAGGTTCGACCCGAACAATGCGTTGGTTAAACAGATGAAGATTATCCCGGCGAACCCAGGAATAGTGGCAGTTTTCTTTCCGGCCGACAAAGAAGTATCTGGATTGCGATTTCACCTACACGCGCCTTTCGTCCCGGAACTAAGCCGTGCCAGCATCAAGGAGACGCCGGCCAATCAGCCTCTGTTCCAGCAGCTCGCAAGTTTGACCGCTGCTTCATTACATCGGATTCGCGACCTGGGGTTGCTCACATCCGATGTTCTTTCGGTTTTGCCCAACCCGCAAGATCAGATTCCCGATAGATACCAATCCATACGAGACGGAATCATCGATGAGATGAACAGTCAGTCGCTTACGCCCACCTACTCCAAATCGCATGCTCCTGCCAAGTACCTTCTCCAAGCAAAAGCTTCTCTTAAAGAATTGCTCTCGGCTGAGGACATCGAGTTCCTAGTAGATTACAAGGATGAACCGCCGCAATGGGCGACAGGTGCGACGCAAAAGAATACCAACGCTGACCGCTTGCTTTCCGCGCTGGCGATCACAGAGTGGGACATCGATGAGTTCGTTGCATGTGTCTCTGAAAACACATCCGAGCGGACACGCTATGTATCATCGCCACCTCGGTATCTGACGGGTCCAGATGAAAAGTTCATGTCCTGGCTTTCAGCCAAGTCCGTGGATTGGCATCAAAGACTCTATTCGTTGCTTTATACAGAGCTCAGCCCACGTGGTGGCAGCAAAGCTTTGAACGAGTTAAGAATCGTGCGTTTGGCTGACGGGAACTACAGCAGTGGGCGCAACTGCTTCCTGCCCGGCGAAAAGGTTGAGCACGACGATGGACTACCGCGCGTAGATGCCGGCGTGTATACATTCGGCAAAAGCAAACTCCAACAGGAAAATGCCAGAAAGTTTCTTGCGGAGATCGGCGTCCGTGAAGTCGGTGAGTGCGAACAGGTTGAAGCAATTTTGAAACAGCGGTACAGGAGCGGCGTTAACTTTAAGCCGAGAAAGCAGGACCTACGTCGTTTCATCGGGCTGTTCGAAAAGGATGCAACCCAGGCAAAACTCTTTGGTGAATATTTCATCTTCGAAGGTGGCGACGGTAAGTGGAGGACGCCCGCGGGAATTTTCCTCGATGATCCGTTTGTGGATACCGGTTTAACTGTGTACTACGACGCGCTCGGAAAGAATGCGAAGCGCGTGGAATTGGCCGCTAGTTATCGCGATTGCGGAATACCCATGAGCAAACTAGCAAGCTTCGCCAGGGCTGTTGGCGCGCAGACACGATTGGAAATTCTTGCAGTGTCCTGCTCCGCGAACCCGGATTGGCCTTATCTCTCTACAGTCCGTAGCGACAGGTATAGATCGCAAGTCGATCGAGACTACATGATTCCAGGGCTCCAAGAGGTTTTGTCAAAGCCCTCGTTGGCTGTCTCAAAGCTAGTTTGGCAAACGATGAGTTCACTGCCGCAACAGCCTAACTACTTGCGGGCTCAATATCAAAAGAGCCAGTCCGCCGGGGCTCACTACTCCTACTCACAAATGGTACACGTCTTGAGAGTCGCTACATGGGTACCTCAAGGGAACGATTCCTTTGTACGACCGGTCGAGGCGTCCCGTGACTTGCTGCCGGAAGGTTTTCCATTCGACGCTGGCTGGCCCTGGCTGAAGGCGATCCAGTTCGGCGAACAAGAGGAGCAGCGAGTCGAGGAAGACAAGAAAAAGCAGAACACTGCAAAAGAGATGGGGTTTCGGGATTCAGAGACGCTCGAACGGGCTCAACAATTCGCAGCTCTCCCTCCTGCGGACCAAGAACGAATTCTTGCTGAATTCAAAAGCAAACGAAATGTGGAACTACCGGAGCATGAACCCCAAAACCCGGTGCTGCGAGCGGCACGCGTAGCCAAAGAAGCTAGCAATGCGCCAAAGAAAATTGCCGAAGAGCGTGTGCGGTCGGTGTCGATCGACCTAGAGAAAGTCAAACAGCAGGCCGCGGAATACCTTCGCGAACAGTACACGACTGACGGCGAGATGATCTGCCAGATTTGTAAGAGCGTGCTCCCGTTCAAACTCGACGATGGGAGACACTATTTTGAAAAAGTCGAGTTCCTTGAAGACCTGAAAAACCGCTACTACCAGAACTATGTAGCTCTTTGCCCGAATCACAGTGCGATGTTCCAGCACGCGAATGGTTCGCGAAATCAGCTGAAAGAGTTGTTTGTCAGAATGGCAGATCAGCGGCTTGAGGTGTTTCTTGCCCAGGAAAGCGCCACCATTTACTTCACCAAGATGCACATTGCCGACCTGCGGCAGGTCGTTGAGGTCGATGGCACCCGTACCGCGGGTAATGACGATGCCGTGCCGTGAAGTCTGAGTTTCTTGAATTATTCGACAGTAAGTCTCCCTCTCTGGAGTCGATCAATTGGAGGCGGGGAAGCTGGGAACTTTCCATCCAGAGTTGAGTAAGAAGACCTTCAGAACGTCGCAGACAATTCTATTCGATTCTGTACAGAGTGGTCTTCAACCGTACAGCCGTCTTGGAGATTGGGGAATGCGGGCACTCACTCATCGGTTAGTGCCGCGAGCATCTGCGAAGCCGCCTGCCAGATATACGCGAGACTCTCCGTCAAGAGTTCCGCATACGCGATTTCCGTTGGTCCTGTTTAGTCGCCGTGGTCTTGCTTTCTTACGCACTTCCATGATATTTCAATTACACCATGAATGCAGTTGCAATGCCTGTATCGTTTGATCGCGATGTCCGCACACTGTTCCGTCAGATAGATATCGATCACATGTCTCCCTACGGCGTCCTCCTTGCCGACTACAGCTACATGTCCCTCCCTGACAATAATCATGCAAATGCTCAAGACGTTTTGGATTTTCTTTCAGGGAAAAAACAGCCTCAGATGCCAATAGGAGGACCGTTCTGGGACTCAACGAAGCTTAGTCTATACCAGCGCTGGATGGACGACGGGTACAAGCCTTGAGCGGCATGCTGAATTGTTGAATCTCCGACGATTCAATGGGATACCGAGGTGAAGAGCGTTCGGCGACTGCGTCGGTGACTTCCACGGATCGCAACCTTGAAGGAGGCTAGGTATGAAGAGGATCAGAGAGATTGGTTTCGGGGCAGTTGTCGCCCTCGGTCTGTTCCTGTTCTTAGTTGGGTTTGCACTGAGATCGCGCGCCGGAGGCGCAATTTCCGAGCCGTCAAATCCAGCGATGACTAACCCCGACAAGCATGCTTGGGATCTCTTTTTGCAACTCAATCGCCCAGCCGACCTCAGCAAAGGGCGGGGTGTGCCAGACGCCGCCAAGAAGATCGGGGATGATGGATGTACAGTCTGGGAGACTTGGCGCCTTGGTCGGGGCGAAGTCTATAAAGATGATGGATCGCAACCGCCAGTCTGGGATGACGGAGCCAATACCGCTTGTCAGGGAAAGGCCCTTGAACCTACAAATCTCTTAATTTTGACTGACGCGATTAATCAGAAGCGGAAAGTACCACACAAATTCCAATTGCTGATCGACACCCAGGAATTGACAAACGAAAGCAGAATGAATAGGGCCACATATGAATTCATTGTGACTCACGAACTCTATAACATCGAAGGGCAGCAGGTTTTCGTCAAGGAGGCGTCAAGAACCTACGATAAGCAGACGAGAACGGGGAGTGTTCTAAGTTTTCCCGAAGAGTCGATGGAGATCAAGGGCGCTTGGAAGGAATTGACCAAGGAAGAGATATCCCAAGGTGCAGCGAAGAAATATCACACGGCAACGGTAGACGGAAAAACCTACGGTCTAACCTCCCTTCATATCATCACAAAAGAAGTACCTAATTGGTTCTGGGCGACGTTTGCTCATAAGGACAATCGTAGTCCTGCAATTCCTGACAGGGACACCTATGGAATGCCGAAAGAACTCAAAGGAACGAAGTGGGAAAACTACAAGTTGAGTGGTACACAGGTTGATTTCACATCCTCGGTCGGTCAACCGACTCGGCTGGCGGATACAGTCATTGAAGATGGCTTTGAAGAAACCTCCTCGTGTATGAGTTGTCACGCAATGGCGAGCTTTGGGCCAAACCCCGGTGCGAAGCGGGAAGACAGCTTGTTGGGTAAGACATGCAGTCCGCTACCCAATCCTAGTGGTCGAGAGAAGGTTAAATGCGTTGTTGGATCTCCCGACTCATCACTGTTTGGAGACGATAAGGGCCTCAAATACGCTCAGTCGGACTTTGTTTGGTCGATGCCTTTCAGGGCCAAACATAAAGCTGTAGTGAGCAAGCCACAGCCGTCTCAGCCTTAGGAAACTATTTGGGGGGTGGGGCCCGTGAGCAAGAAACTCATTTACATAACGTGTATCGCCGTATTGCTTGTACCGAACGGAAGGACAGCGGCGCCACAAATCTCAAAACAAGGAATCGTAAATCCAATTGCAGCAGTGAAGTTTGAGCAAGACGGAGACGTAAAATGCCTGTCGTCTGCTATTGAGGCGGGTGATCCTGCGGTAGGCGCTTCCACGTTCATTCTGAAGGCACCGCCAAAATGTCTGATCCCGTGGCATTATCACACGGCGGAAGAGCAGCTAATCGTAATACGGGGAGCAGTTTTAACCGAAATGGACGGTATTTCTCCGACGGTCCTTGGGCCCGGCGGTTTCGCAGTAATGCCGGGCAAGGAAAAGCATCAGTTTTCCTGCAAGTCGAAAGGGGAATGCATAGTAGTCGTTGTGTTTGACCGGAAATACGACATCTTTTGGGTCAGAGGTAGTCAATACTTGCTAGAACAAAAGTAATGAGACCCGGACAACCGCTTGACGGGAAGATTCTCAAGAATGACCGGGAGATGGAACCTAGGGCAGAAGGCAAGTGCGCTCATTGGAAAGCATGGCATAACAAGTAGGCTCGAGGGACCTCAGCTCTCTAGCAGATCGACAAGTGGACCATTCCGGCGAGAGTAGGTGCGGTTCAACTGGGACCCTACACGACCGAAGGGATCGATCGAAAGATCTATCTTCTAAATAAGGCCGTGCATAGTTCTACCAGGAACGTAAGCCAATTGGTGACGATCGTTCTTTTCAATAAGGCCCGTCGGGGATTCGAGAAATGTCCTAATTTTAGCTGTAGTCTCTCCGCAGCTTAGAGTGGAGGTAGGAAATATGAAATGCCAAGTCAGCGGAAATTCAACCTTGGGATTATCCCTTCTACTGGTGCTCACTGCTTGTGGTTCAGATCGAGTCAACGCCCAGAATGTCGATCCAAAGAGCGTCGTCAAGGTCGTTTCGGATGGGAGGGTGAAATTTAGCTCAACGAAGAGAGTCACTGTCTGGCTCGACGACAACCAGTCTTATTCTGTAGAACCAGTTGTCGTCGGTCCGAGCGAGAGCCACACATTTCGATCTGCATCAGAGATGGGCATTTTGCAGTCACGACCAGTGCCTCCTCCTCCCCCTAGGCCCCCAGATCACGGAGGCCCGAGACCGCCGCTCCCTATTCCGCCTCGCCCGACCAATCGCCGTCCGACTCCTCAACCGCCACCTAAAACGAAGAGTCAACTTGCAAAGGAAGGAGTGATTGTAGGGAGACTGAAAACAGATGGGATCTCGCAGAGCAATTGGAAGCTGCCAAACGGAACATACACTATTGTGTTGACCCTTCGTGAAGGCGAGCCAGTGGCGGCACTCGTGAACGCAGATGGCGAATACGCGGTGTCATTCGATAATTTGTTTTTCCTTGACGCGCAACCGTAATGGCCCTGCCAAAAGAAAGATAAAAATGGGGATGGTATGTTTTTGGAGGTTGGCTAACATCTTCGATTGCGTCGTCACAATTCCCCGACAAACGTAAGCCAAGTCTAGAAGGGAGGATCACCGTGAACCCTTTGGATATTCGGAGCGAGAATGATTTAGCCGATCGAGTCCGCCGTCTGACACATCGAACATTGTTATCGCTTCTTGAAACATTCGATTCGAAAAGATCCCTCTTCTATTCGAGCATCGAAAAGTCTACCAAAAAGGTTGGTGGTGACTTAACTGCTCGTAGTGCCGCAACAGCTCTGCTCGCGATAGAACAGGCGAAGGACAACATGCACCGGAGGAGTCAGCAAGAGAATCCTAGTGAAGAGACGGGACACCAGAAGAAAAAGAAGAGAAAACGTGAAAAAGAGCGCGCTGACTTTGAGGGCAAACTGGAATCCAGTCTAAAACAGTACGAAGAGGGCAAGCTGGAAACAATCCCTTACGAATCGTACTGGAATGCCGTTTTTGAAAGGAGCTTGGAGTATATAGCCACAGCGCCGGAGTCCAAAGTGAACGAAATCTTACGGAGAAAGAAAGACCCCCGTGCCACTCACAATCTCTTCGATAGGCGGGAAGCATTTACCTGTTCTCGAGTGCTTGATCTGTTGGATAAGTACCCCAAAGAGGATACCCACGGTGACGTATACATGGAAGCTCTTGATACAGTCCTCGAAGAGCTCACGCATGCTTACCCGCCTTACAACCTCTTCGGCGGAGCCTCGTTGACCGGTACTGAACCACACACGTTCGTTGCCCACGAGTGCTTGAAGAGCCTTGAGGGATTGGCGGACGTCCTAGAAAAACGTGCGCATGAGCATCAACTGCTGGCTGAGCTGCTTGGAAAGATCGACAAATGGCGAGAGGAAGACAATCCAATTCGCAAGATTCACAAGGAATGGGGATGGTTCTCAGAATTTGTGGCAAGTGAGTTAACTCACTTCCGGAACCCAGTGGGACTTACTGAACCCATCAAAACGCTGAAGAAAAGGTTCCCGATCGCAGGAGAAACGACACTTCGGCCAACACAGCATGATCCTAAGGAGAGCACTCCCGCCGAAAGTAAGCGAGAGCGCAATCAAATTGCACGCGAACTAATCCAAGCTTTAAAAGGAAGCAGGGTTAGCAGGAACCATACAGTTGTAGCTTGGCTAGAGAAGTTCGCCGGCCTGGTGGAAAAGAAGATTCGACAGATCGACGAGTCAATTGAGAAGCAGCACCGCGACCTTAGGCTGGGATGGAAAGCGATCAAGCGGATTCCGGAACCCGAATCTGATTCCATGTCGCAACCCGGGAAAGAAGCGATGTCTGCTGCGCCCAGTTACTTGTGTCTGGTTGGGTTCTTGTGGAGAAGAGCATTCTTCGAGGGCATGAAGCATGTCCTAGTTACTAGTCGGAAAAATTATGAGGAGCTTCCGTATAGGTCTGACTTATCAGAGGTTGTTAAGAGTATCAAAAAAGCAGGTGAGCAGTGGAAGAAGAGCGCGAAAAACACGAGGGAGTACTTGAGTAAGCTTGCAAAATGGGCGGAAGCTGAATTGAGTAGGCAGATCAGCCTATATTCGTTGTCCAGAAAGACGAATTTCGACCCCGTGCAGTTAGCGTTCGCATTGCGAATTCATCACGACATTGCGTCGCCGCCGCTCAACGCAGATTTGGTAGCGAGGGGTATGCAGATTGTGGTCGAAACTCAGCAAACGGATGGCACCTGGCCGACGGGGGCACCCTTCGCGTTTGACCGCAAAACGCTCGCCGCGAATTACGTAGCGAATGTCGAGATAATGAATGCGCTGATGCCCTTGATCGATCGTCACAATATCGACGTTTATTTACCTCATGCCGAGAGGGTATTCAATTGGCTGGAGACGAATCTCCGGAGAATCAAGTCCGATGTACGTCAAGAAGAAATCACGGGATGGTCCACCGACCGAATATTTGAGAGTGGGAGAGTCGATACCTGGATGACTGCAGCGGCGCTGCAATTCCTGGTATCTTATCGGAAACTTCTTCAAGAGAACGTGAACGCGAAAATGGCGGCCACGTATGATTTCGCCGAGCCGAAACTTGAGTGGAGCAAACTCGTGGATTCCGAACTTCACCGGGATTACCGGCAACGAGTTACGACGCATATTTACGAGAATTTCGTTCGACCTTTCAAGGAAACTGGCGAGAGCACTCATTCAGCCATGGTACTGCACGGCCCTCCCGGAACTTCAAAATCGACTCTGGCGCAGGCCATTGCGACCGAATTGAATTGGGAATTGGTTACGATCACTCCGAGTGACTTCGTAAAAGGCGGTATCGAACAGAGCGAAGCGGCCGCTCGGAATCTATTTAGGGAGTTGGGCATATTGAGGGAAGTGGTGGTGTTGTTCGACGAGATTGATGAAATGTTGCGTGACCGTCAGGACGAGGAAGCACAGACCGGCATCGCGATGCTCAGATTCTTGATCCCGGGCATGCTAACCAAACTGCAATCGCTAAAGCAACATGGTGAGAAGAACCGACTCATTTTCATCATTGCAACAAATTATGAGGATCGCCTCGATCGTGCCATAACTCGTACCGGTCGGATTGATCAGCGATTTCCAATCGTGCCCCCGGATGAAGACGCACGCTATTGTCTGATTCGGAATTTCATGGATGCAAATATTAAAAAGAAGAAGTTTTTACCAAGGTGGGATACAGGGGAATTGAAGGAATTCAGCGGGCTGCTTGCTAACTGTCTAGCAGCTTACACCTGTGGCTGGGTGTACAAAGAACTGGAACTGTTAGCAGATGCCGTCTCGACCAAAAGCTCAGTCTGTGAAGGGAAATGTAAGGAGTTGCTCGAGGGCAACAAGCTAAAGAATGCGTGGAGGAATGGGCGGGAAAGGGAATTACTTGAGGACATACTGCCAATCACGCCGTTGCCGATGTCCGAAAGAGTCAGCGTTTTCCTTGAAAATCTGCAGGATAAAGATGCGAAACATTACGTCGAAAAGATAGGAAGGTACGAAATTCTCGAGCGCCAGGCCGCGCTCGACCTCTTCGGGTTTTATGGTGGGCGCGAGAAGGCAGAGGACGAAATTAAGCGAGTTCTTGGGAGTTATGTCGTGAAGGAAAGAAGGAAAGCGAGGTCTAGCGCGAAGACGGACCACGAAAGTCAGGTCAAGGCTGGAATCGTCAAACTCGCTGATACGATCATCAAATTCAAGTCCAAGCGTCTACCCGAGAGGAGCAAGGCACCGACAAATCCATGAGGCCGGCCGTCGTCTGCGAGTTCACAGAAGCCGTTGATTCCTGTTTCGTGGCTTTCCTTAGTATTGCTGTCGGTAATCTACCCTGCTATGGCCGGAGGTGTTGTCGCCAAGCCTCTTATGACATTTGTCGCGCGAATGAGATACGCTGCGGAATTATAAATGCGGCTGTTTGGTAGACGTTCCGACGCTAGTTAGGTTTGGACGGGTAAATAGTCTTACCAGGAGACTTAAAGAACTTGTAGTTCAATCCAATTCTGGCGTAAATACCAGCGTTGGGGAAACCAAGGAATTCTTCATAGTGGCTGTTAAAGAGATTGTCGATTCGCAAATACACATCGGCCCGGGCACTGGCCGCAAGACTGACACTCAAGCTGGTCGTTGCATATTTTCCGACGGTTGTGACACTAGGAATGGGCACTTGAAAGTCGTAGCGGCGGCCGATCCACAAGGAATCCAGGGTAAATCTCAGCCGTTCGGTGGGCTTCGCAATCACTCCGAAACCTCCTCGCCAGCGGGGTAGATCTCTCAAATGGTCCGTAGTTTCGAGTAGTTGTGCATTCAAAAACGTCAGGTGGCCGTTGAAATCGAGTCGCTTGATGGGCGAAAGCGTCGTACTCCATTCGAAGCCTTGCGTGCGTGCCAAGCTTCGGTTCACGAGCCTGAACTCTTCCGGGCTAAAGTCGATCAGGTTGCGGAAAGAATTCCAATAGTATACGAGTGAAAAGTGAAGGTTCATCGGTTTGATGGTTTGTTCGATTCCAGCGTCGAAACCACGACTCTGTTCCGGTGTGAGATGGGGGTTCCCGACCAGAGGGTCTCCCAGCGCTTCGAAGGAAGGCAAACTGAAACCAGTGCCCCAGCTTGCCTTTAGGTATGTTTGGAGTGGGCCCACTCGATAGGAAGCGCCTGTGCGTGGAGAGACCGACGCGTGAAAGTTCTTGGTCTTGTTGATTCCAACGCCCACGCTTGCTGTAAGTCTTCCAGACTGAAAGAGAACTCCTCCGTTTAGATTGAAGGCGGGCCGGTTCAAATCGAGATTGTCGGGAATCGTGCCCGCAATCACGCTGTCACTGGATCCACGTTCATCCTGATACCCCACACGCATGTCCGCCGACAGATGGCGTGAGAATGTAAGAGTACTCGGCAGGCTCAAGCGTATGCGCCTGAAATCTTCATGGGTAATTGTCGACGGTCTTGAGTTGAACGTTGGCGGAGTGCGGTCGAGGATCGGAGGAGTAAATGTATGTTCAGTCCGTAAGAAGAGATCGCCCTCGATGCCATATTGCCACCAGGGTCTTACTTCTTGGTGGAAACTCAGCCCGGAAATAAATTCACGGCTGCGGTCAGTTTTGAGATCGGGAAGTATGGAGTAGAGGGGGCCCCCACCATTCTCCGGAAATCCCGACGATTCCTTGTCGTGAAACCGAATGACGAATTGTAAAATCTTTGAATGGTCTAGACTGTGTGTGGCGTTGAAAGCAGCGGTTCCGAGTGAATAATGATGCTCAGCGATCTGGGGCCCCATAGAAAGGTAAGACCCGGTCAAAGCATAGGAAGTCCGTCCAATTTCGCCCCCCGTGCTAAGACCAATGTGATAGGTCTCGAAGTTCCCGAGTTCTCCGCCCACCTCAAGAACCCTGTTGGATTCTCCTGGGCGAGAAATGATGTTGATTACACCTCCTATCGCTTCGGATCCATACAACGATGAGAGGGGACCTCTAACAATCTCAATTCGCTCGATGTTGTCGGGGCTCAGCGAGGAGAAATCAAATGATCCTCCGAGAATGTTGCCGATGTCGTTGATCGGAATCCCGTCCAGCAGGACTAGTGTGAAATTGGGTTTCGCGCCGCGAATGGTAATCGTCGTCAGACCACCGTACCCTCCAGTTTGAGAAAGATAAAGAGATGGCACTTTACGGAGTAAGTCAGCGAAATTGTCCGCGTGAGCGATTTCGATCAATTCGCGTGTCACGACCGTGACGGATGCAGGCGCAGTTTCCAGTGGGAGAGCTTGGGAAGAGACGGTCACAGTCGTGGTAACGCTTGGAGGTGTGGTTGATTGTGTTGGCTGTTGGGCGCAAATCTCGTTGTGCACGGAGATGAGGATTAACAATAGAAGACATGTTGGTGCTATTAAGGGGCCACCGGAAAACCCAGTCCGCGCGGTGAATCGACGAGTCGCGAAAATGAAGAAATGGAACAACCCTCGTTTCCTATCTCGGTCTGAGCCGTCAACTAGGTTGATACAGTTCACGAAACGCACACGGTTTTCCGAGGAACGCGTCGCTTGAAGTTTCGAGCAGGATTGTTTGATTGAATTTGTCTTTGGCTCTCCGTTTCAGCCTTAGGCTTTGCAACCGGGAAAAGACTCCAACGGAATTCGCAAGATTCCGAACATGTATGCTGATAGCGCATCCGTATCAAACAGCCCGATGTGATAGTTGATGGCCCATCTTGAAGGGTCAGGTCCGGCGCCGCCAGGCGGACGGATTGGGGAAATCTTCGGTTCGATCTTCTCGATGTCGAGGTCCATCGGTCCACTCAAGGAGTGGTAATACGCCGCGTCAAAAAAGAACCTAACCCACCTTATGCTCGGAGATGTGATGGCTTGGCTTATGACGGCAATCCGAAAGCCCAGTGCCTCGGCCTCTTCGGAGATAGGGTTGGCAACTTTATCGAGATCGCCTTTAAGCGCGTTGATTCGTGCCTCGATGTATTGCCTCGGAGAAGTGACTACGCCAATCCTCCGCGCGTTCTCGCGGAAGTTCAATACTGTTGCGGTCACCCCAACAGGGTAACGGCCGGTTCCGCGTCTTTCCGTCGGTGACATGTCGACGATACTTTTCCGGGAATCGACCGACCGCCTTAGCTTCATACCAGGTCCGGCTTCAATCAAAAGATCAAAGGGGTCGATTGGTTCGCCGTCCTCGGATACCAAGTGGTTCCGTCCTTCAAATTTGGGTTCGCCCAGTAGGTGAACCCTCGCACCCACAAGGCTTGGATAGGGAAGGCCGGTTTGCGGCGCGTGTTGGGCTGATTCAAGCACCCGAGCGGCCGTGACGGCGACGCCAATCGGCGGACAGTGACTTCTGACCGTTGTGCCATCCGGTTGAAGCCGAATGACGCGATCCAAGTCTGGTTCACTGCCGATGGCGAACGCATTACCGGTAACGCCACGAGGTTCATGAGCACCGTCGACATCCGTCGCGAGGCGACACTGGAGCCAGCCCTGAAATTCGAGTTCGAGAACGGGAGGAACGGTCTTACTCGACATCCAGAAGCTCTTTTTTTGAGTGGCCTCTGAATACGTGGCTTCGGTGTCGTTATCTTTTGGAGGCCAGCCGTATTTCATGCGACTCTGAAATTCAGTTAGGAGATTGGCGAAGGTTTTTTGCAGAAATCGAAGGTCCGTGGCCTGGGCACTGAGGTTTTTATTATCGAGGAGTTTGCAGAGTTTTTCGCTTGCTGCGCTCAACTCCGTAAGGCGCTCGATTGTCATCAGACCGGTGACCTTGCCCTTCGGCACCATGAAATTATTCGAGGTAACCTCCCACGACGCGCCCAGGTTCTCCGTTTTTCCAGTTTGAATAGGAACTCGCGTCAGGAGTTCTCCGAGGGGTCGCACAACTTCGGTCATATAGGGCATGAACGTAAGCGTCTGCAAGGCGTTAAGCTCCGCGCGACTGCCTTGCCGGGCAAAAAGTTGAGATAACCAGTTTAGAAGAATCTCGTAGGCACCGTTGAAGAGCTGCAACAATCCGTATTGCAAGCCGTCGTCGGTCGCTTTATCAATGATATGTTTCGGAGACCTCAAGTCAGAATCAATGTCATCGTGCCAGCGCACAAGCGGGTTGGACACTACTTGGCGTGCGGGCTCAAATTTGGGGTCTTCCTTTAACTCCTGCTGCAACTCCGCACGGATACGTCGGAAGATGTTCACGTGAGCCTGGGGATCGTTGCTCGTTGAGCCTTCGCCCTCGGTCACGATCATTTTGATCAGTTTGTGCGCGTCCTCAGGATTATCGACAGTGTTCTTCATGTCGGGTTGCCTTATGAGGCGGATGGAATCTCCGCTTTCGTCAAAGGGGTCATATTCTCCAAACATATCTACGATGCTGACTTTGTCAAAAGCTTGATCTATCGCTCCGTAAAGCTCGCCGATCGACTGGTAGTAGTTTGGGTCGGGGACGGCAGCAAGGAGTGACTCCAGTGGTAGGCGTTGTGGAGCCGCTTCTTCGAAGCGAATGAAGCGATCGACAGTGTCGGGCCGGAAGCTCTCCAAGCTCATTTCGAGTCCTGGGGAAGTTGGTCCCGATCGGTAAAATCGGTTAGCGGAAGGAAAGTTGGGTCTCGCAAAATAAGGCGCACCGCCGACCGCGATCAACAGGTTGTTGGCGTAAGTAAGGTGCTGCATTTCCTCGCGTGCAATCCTGAGGATCGCCTGTTTCCAAGCACGAATCAGTTCGATCTGATGAAACTTTCGGTCAGCGTTTGGAAGTTCGTGAAGATGGCTCTTCATCGAAAACGCCGAAAAGAGGTACTGGCACATGAGCAGATGCTCAAGTTCAGCCGCTTCGGTGAGTGCGTAAATCAATTGCGAACGGTCTTCGATGGAGAAACTGGCAGTACGTGAAGTAGACATTGCTGATACTCCTCTACACAAATGTTCAATCGTGTGGGTAAATAATCACTCGGGAATCAACCTTAGGTTCGTTGTGAAGGCGATCTCGGATTTAGAGATGTTGGATCACACTCCCTCCGATTGTGGCGAAGTCTCGTATTCATGGCTCCGAGCGCGCGCGGAATGGATTCGCTGGAAATCAAGAGGCGCTCCATCGTCGAGACGGACCGTCCTACATGATTGTCAGAAGCTCCAGTCCCCCTACCCGCAGGAGGTTCCTGTTGATAGGAACCTCCTTCGTGTTTGCTGTAGTCAACAATGGGTAGGGAACTAAGACTAGACTCAAGTTGTCGAGGCTGGAGCTTCCCATCGCCGTCGCAGCCCTGGAAACGTCGAAGGTCTCATCCATTTCAGAATGTTGCATGCCCCCATGGGAATCGCCGCTGTTGGTTTTTTGAAAATGTCTAAACAAGGAGATTGATCCGATAAAGCTCTCATCAGAACGCCTCAGTTCACGACTGGGATTGGCGGTAAGATGGACATCGAAGCCAGTTGCGTCGACAAGGCCCAAATCAACCCTTTTCAGGCGGAGGATCATCCGCCGGCCGCCGCTTCCAATCGGCTGAACGCTTAGAGTGCTAACGGCATTCTGAAAATGGTGTTTCATGACGGGGGCCAACGGAAGCACCGCGCGACCGGCACCCAGTACCTCAACTTGCAACGGGGTCTCAGCCAAGCTCGCGGGTGATTTTAGAACCTGAAGGAGAGGCTCCATTGCAGCTGCTCTGGCCGTCGGTAGAGCTAGAGGTTTATAATTTGGATCTTCATATTTGAATTTGATTCCGAGAGCACGATAGTCGAAATAGGTTCTGCGAGATTCGTTAACGACCCTGCCATCCACGTCATAGAAAAACCAGGGTCGCTCGTTAAACCAATAGTCCGAAGGAAGCTTCCCCCACTTCTTACCTGGCATGCATGACCATTCAGCCCAAAGGCGGTCAATGTTAGAGTGGTGGATCGAGAAAATCGGGTCAAATCCAGCGGTGGGCGGACTAGCCATGGCTCCTGCACTCCCCTCACCTGTGGAGGAATCGATGATTCCGCCGACCGCCCTGTGTATCTGATCGTGGGGATAGCTTTCAAGAAGTCCTCTAGTGGAAGGATCTTCATCGGCGATGCCGCCCGCTAAGCCTTCCCGTTCGGTCTCACCAAAAAAAACGGGAGAGTTCATTGGCAGCGAGACGTCAACCGCGTCGTCGCTCAATTCTAGGAGCGGTAACCCGGTGGCAAAGGGGTGCTCATATCCGGTGAAATAGAAGTCGCGCTCAGCGAGGTATAGGGGATTAATATTGTCCTCATGGTCATTTGTAAGGTCCCCGTCGAGATGTTTGATCCCGAATTCCTTCGGGAACTTTCGATTCGTCTTCTGCGTGTAATTCCAATACGGCAAGGAGAAGCGATCGTTCTCGGTGTGCATGCGAAGAATTTTTTCGAAGTGGTAAGTGTATCCGCGATGCCAGGGCAGAAAATTGGCTGAATTCTCTCCATCGTGGGGACACTGGTTCCAATAGCGTTTCTTGAAGACCGACTCGATACCGGGGTCTTTAACCACGGCCTTCTTTATCGCATCGTCGGTGACCCCGTGAATGGCAGCTTGATAGAACCAACTGAGAGGGTCTGACGGTTTGCGGGCCTTCATTGCGCGCACACCCTTTCGCAGCGCGGCCAGAAGTTGAGCATCCTGAACGAACTCCTCAAGCGGCATTCTGGCCGATGCTGGAGTAGAAATTTGAGCGTCAAGAGGAGTTGTACCCAGCGCCGCAGCGGCGGGCAACATGCTCAGCAGGGCGACCATCTCGCGTCGTGTCAGCTCCACGTCTTTCTCCACTCAGGCTTGAACCGGCCCCGCAGACTAGTACAGTTCTCGAGACACGATGGTGCATGAAAAGAACTGGAGGTGATAGGGAGGCGAGCGCAATCCAGCCGCATTAATACCTCAGAATGAACGGGTGCCGCAAGTTACATATAAATATTGCATATGTCAAGCCTTGTGGATTTACGAACGCTCGACGAAGTTTTCCTAAGAGTACGGAACGCGTGAGCCTGCCGGCTGCGCTCGGGGCAAGCGGCTGGGTCTTTATATGCTATACAAGTACTTGTACTTTAAACATACCGGGAGTATCCTTGCCTGCAAATCCCGCCGAAGCTCTACGGAGGACCCTCGAATGAAAAGTTATCCTAACCGTCGCCGATTTCTCGTCACCGCAGGTGCAACCGCATCGGTTGTGCTGGGGAGTTCGATATTCAGGCTCGAGAAGGTGCTTGCCGCGCCGTTGGTACGGAGGAATTTAGGAGGTATGTCTGCGAGCGACCCCGTTCTTGTGTCTTATCGGAAAGCCATTAAAGCTATGCAGATGCTCAACTCGACTACTCCTCTCAGTCCATTGAGTTGGACCTATCAAGCCGCGATTCACGGAACAACCCTGACGGGCTCCCATACGGCGTGGAACACCTGCGAACATGGGACTATGTTTTTCTGGTCATGGCATCGCATGTATCTATATTGGTTTGAACGAATCATCCGAAAAATGTCGGGTGACAGTTCATGGGCGCTCCCTTATTGGGACTACAGCGATCCTTCACAGCGCTACTTGCCTGTACCCTTCCGAGACTCGGCGAGTGAATTGTATCTGGCGGATCGGGGAACAGGCTGGAATGACGGGACGGCGTCATATCAGGGATCGCACGTAGATCCGACCAACGGCAATAAAGAAACCGACTTTTTCTTGGGACAGAGTGACCTTGAAAGCAATCCTCACGATAACGTGCATGTCGATATGGGTGGACTTATGGGCGACCCGAGTACCGCAGCCGCTGATCCCGTGTTCTACGTTCATCACTCGAATATCGACCGGTTGTGGAACCTTTGGCTTGCCCAAGGCGGGATGAGGAGCGACCCACTTGGGACGGCGAGTTGGAAGAACAAGACCTATACGTTTTTCGACGAAAACGGCAAGCAGATTAACATGGCTACATGCGACATTCTTCGCGCCGCGGAGCAGTTGAACTACACATACGAAAGCGAACCGTCGCAAGTTAAGGAATATTGCCCCAGGACATTCCCGTTTCGAATCTACTATCTCCTTCAGGAAGCATTGATTCATTGGCCTGGCCCTCCTGTTGAGCTAGGGCCGGAGAAGGTCACAATAACAATTGATATCAGGGACTTCGCTGAACGGTTGCGGAAGTTGACAGAAAGCAAGACTGAGTCCGTTTTTTTGATCTTGAATAATGTCGAAGCAGAACGGGCTCCCGGTGTGGTTTGGGAACTGTATCTGGGCTTGCCCGCAAACTTGATCCCGAATCCTGAGAGCCCGTTCTTTGTCGGAACGATGGCGCTTTTCAGTGCCGGCGTGCGGGGGCATGCGCACAAAGAATTCAAACCCGCGCACTTCACCTTCAACGCAAGTCGAGCCATCGCGACATCCTTGGAGAGAAACCGGGCCGAGTTGCCGTTGGTCTTCGTGCCAACCGGACCCCTCGTGAGCGGCAAGCCGTCGCGTCCGCAGGTGAAGTCTCGGGTGCGAATCGGAACGGTGGATTTGTCTGTGGGTATTCCGAAAGAACGCGAGGTCGAGAAGGAGTAAGACCTAATGTGTTCTAGTCACAGCGGCGCGTTGTTGGGGGTCCGCTGCTCGGGAACTTAGAGTCGATTACGCATACACGAGAGTACGCTCCGTGTGTCGACCATGCCGCTGGCTAGGCCGAAGGTTTTGGACCAGGAATCACTAGATTCGGTACTGCACGGCTGCCGCTGTAAGAACGGTCGCAGCCAGCGGTATTTCCTCTCGTGGAAGGATCCTTACGAATGTCCGAGAATGAAAACAAGTCTCCCGTCGGAGAGTACTGGACAAAAGCAATCGATACAGTCACCGACACTTGGAACTACTTTCGTGATCGTTCGAAAATATTGGCGACTTCCGGAACTATAACTTCGGTGCAGGACGCACTGAAGAATTCGCCCTTTAAATTCGCGATACTCTCGATCATCGTTCCAACCCTTTTCGTCAACGGCGGGCTCGGCGCCTGGAAAATATTCCGAGACTTGCCACCTACTCAGGTCGACCGGAGGATCGCATCGGACAAAGAAATCGAGGAGCTTTCTCATCGCGCGGCTTTACCGCCTGATGGCCTCCCCGTCAGAGCACCTGAGAATGCGCGGACCGACAATCGTTCTACTAAAGAGTTGCAGCGCGAATTCGACACCCTCCTTCCAAAATGGAAAGCAAGGAAACCGCGCTCGCAAATGTCCCCGGAAGAACAGGTGCAATACGATCTTCTCCTGAAAAAGCTGAAAGCATTGGCTTTCGAGATCGCTCAACGGGCTTTGAATGGTGGTAGGGATGCGGGGCGTGAGGGCGAAGCGCTCTTCCACCGCGAGAGAATCCTGCTTCAGGCAATTGTCAAATTTTCCGACCTGCAGCAGTCATACTGGTTATTGATTGTGGGAGGCAGTCTGGTTTTGAACGCGTCGCTATTTCGGTACTTGTTGCGCCGTCAACGAATTCTCTTTCCCCATGCTGATCGCGGGGACGCGATTTATCTCTACACTATCGGCGCTCTCTTGCTTTTGCCGCAGACCGCGGCTGCACTCGTAAGCCTGATTGCCGACCTGGCAGTGCGGTATGACTGGGACAGGTATCTCGAGTACCACAACGTGCTGGTGGTCCTCGTGGGGATTTGGGGACTCCTCCAGCTTCGACGCGCAGCAGTAATGATCGCAGGGGCGGCGAGCGGTACTTTGCCTAGCACCATACAGCGAACTATGGTTTCCAATCGATTGGTACTTTCGCAATTCGGGAGTTTTCTTGTCATTGAGTTACTGCTGGCGATGTTCAGTATTCCTGTATTTCTCTTAATTCTAAAACTCCAGAAGTAGCTTCCACCCCGCGCCAGGCATGGCGGGATCTTTTTTCATCCCAGAGATTCTTGAACCAGTGATGCATTGCCCCGGCCTACGAAATTACGGAAATACCGAGGCCAAAGATGCTTGGAATTTCTTAGCAATCTTGGCAAACCCCGCGGTCGAAGGGTGAATTTCGTTTTGCCAGTCGGATCGGTTAGGCGATAGAGTGCCCTGCGTCGGAACCACCACGAATTTCTGAACCTTGGAATCCGCTGCAACACGATGGAGCATTTCTGCAAACCTCTGCATGAGCGTTTTCACGACCAGGAATTCGTCATCGGGACTGGGATTGGAGACACCCAAATGTCTGTAGGCGTAGTCCAGAGACGGCTTGAGCCAGGGGCCCTCGCCGCAAACTCCTTGGCCGGTAATTGGGGGAAAATCATATTCGTGAACGAAGATCACCGTCTGGGGACTGAATTGATCTCGGAGATCAATGAGTTCGCGAAATTCCGCTTCGAGAATTGCCAATGCGGCAGAGACGGCGTTGGTATCAAGCAGTTGCGCGGGTGGCAGGAGCGGGGGCGAATCTTTCAGCCAGATGCAGAACTGGTCCCCTGCGATATCGTTTCCGCCTCCTGAAAAGAGCAGAGCGTCAAACTTGACTTGTGGATCATTGAGTCGGGAGATGATTTCCTGGCGCATGGAAAGACCGAGCATCTGTTCAACTTCCAGCCCATGGTGAGCCATGTTGGCGATTCCGTAGCCCAACAGTTTTTGCAACTGGTAGATGACCCCGTCGCCGTGCGTGACCGGCAGGGGGTACTCAAACCAGGAATCACCCTCCGCGAGAATGCGGAGATTTCGCTTGCCCGGCATGAGGGCAAGGCTGCGCAGGGCGGTTTCGGGTCCCGGGGCTTCGGTTGGCTTCTTGACCTCTCGGAGAAACTCGTTGTAGCGCCTTGTCCTATCGCGCGCAATTTGCGCTCGCATCCTGCGTCTGGCCCGAAAGAGTTCTGTCACCGGGGCCGAAGTGGCAGCCGGTGGTTTGCGGACCGGTTTTTTTGCGTGTGGCGTGGGTGTTAGCCTGGGGGAATGTTTTTTCCTGTTTGCCATCAGTGAGAGCACCTTCGGGATCTTGCTTCAGTTTTGTTTCTTGTCCTTCTTTAGGGTGATTTCGATGGAATTGACGCTCGCCTTGGTGAAGTTAAGGCCCGCAGATGCTTTAGAACTACCGTAAATGATGAAGCTGACACCGGCATCCAGTTCATTGGAGACACTGAATTGGACTTTGGCGACAACGGAAGTGTTCGGCAGGACGGTGACCTGTGACGCAATCTCGATGGCATCATTGAGGGCGTCCCTTAATCGGTCTTCGGCACTCTTCTGTTTTGCCTTTGCTGCCGGGTTTGTGTCCAGCAGACTAAAGGACTGCAATTGCGTGAGGTATTGTTTCAGTTCTTTCTTGTCATCACTGCTGAATTGGGTGTCGATACTCTGAGTCAGACCCTTCTTGCCTTTATAGCTGATGGTGAAAACAACGAGGTTGAGTCCAACATCCAGCTCCGTTGTAGAGCCTGTTTCCATGTGAAGTACGGCTTTGTCAAATTTGTAGCCATTCGTTGTGGTGTCTTTGATGTTGGCAAGGACAGTCTGAAGCTGTGCACCTAATTGCTTTGGACAGACATAGGGCAGGGTCTTGGTTTGCCTCTTCGATTGGAGTTGTTTCAGAGCTCTTTCGCAGTTTCCTTCGTCCTGACCATAGGTTGGGCGGACCTTCGCTGTCGAAACGAACGCCAGGACGAGGCAAATGGCTGCGATTCGAATGTTCATGGTGCTCCTCCGTGTCCGAGAATTCTGACTGAACTGCTGATGAGTAGGCTGAATATGGCCACTGTTGCCGTTGAGCGGTAAATATACTATGAGATATCTCAGGTCAAGTTAATTGTAAATAGATAGACTAGCGGCAAGATTTTCTAATAGGCGGCAGCTGATCATGTGTGCCTGCCGGAAGGCCGTTTTGTCTCTGTCGAAGAGCTGTCCTGGGCGCCGCCCGTCAAGCTTCCACACATAATACCTTTTGGTGATGGTGATCTCTCAAAGTGGTGTAGGAGTTCACGATAGAAGTATTTGGGGCCAGGAGGCCCGTCTACTCGAAAAGCGCCGGCTGGACGGACGGATCATCGGGGTTGCTAAAATTGCTCAACCCGACACCAACCAAGCGAAAGCGTTGCTTTAGACCGAGGTGTATTCGCTCGCGCAGAGACAAAGCGATGCCGGTCAATTCCTCACAAGAAGAAGGGGGTGCGTGCGGCGTTTGGCTGCGGGTGAGAATCTTGAACTCGCTGGTCTTCAGTTTGAGGACCACAGTTCGTGCGATGCGCAGTTCGTTGCGTGATGCGCTCCAGGTTTTTTCCGCGAGACGCCGGATCATCGGCTCTGTTTCGGCCAGCGTCACGTCCTGCTCGAAGGTGTCCTCGGCGGATATGGACTGCGTCGGACGGTCCGGGATGACTTCGTTGCTATCGATCCCTCGCGCCAACTCGTGAAGGCGTATGCCATAGCGACCAAAGCGACGTTCAAGGGTCGATAAATCCAACGGTCGCAACTCCGCGACCGTTTGTATATGAAAGCTTTTCAGTTTTTCTTCCGTGACTTTGCCAACTCCAGGCAGACGGCCCACGGGCAGGGGCAACAAAAATGCATGTACCTCTTCCGGCTGGATGACGAACAGTCCATCCGGTTTTCGCCAGTCGGACGCGATTTTTGCGAGGAATTTGTTGGGCGCTACACCCGCCGAGGCGGTGAGGTTCAGTTCCATGCGAATCTGTTCGCGAATCGTACGCGCCACCTGCGTAGCTGTTGGCAGTCCGGTCTTATTTTCCGAAACATCGAGGTATGCTTCGTCAAGAGATAAGGGTTCGATCAGATCTGTGTGACGCTTGAAGATCTCGCGTGCTTGGCGCGAGACGGCGCGATAGCGAGGGAAGTCGGGAGGCAAAAACACGGCGCTGGGGCAGAGGCGTTCCGCTCGGACCGCTGGCATTGCCGCCCGCACGCCAAATCGTCTGGCTTCGTAGGAAGCAGCACAGACAACAGAACGCTTACCGCGCCAAGCTACTATGACGGGCTTGCCGCGCAATTGCGGATCGTCCCGCTGTTCCACAGACGCATAGAACGCGTCCATGTCAATGTGCACAATTTTGCGTGCCCGCATGCCGAACTATTTTATGCCTCAGTCCCGAACGCGCGCGAGCCTTCTCAACAGCAGGGAAAAGGCGGGTTGAGGACTACAGTTGGGGGATGAGAAGCGCCGTCACGGTTTCAGGCGAATACTTTGCCTTCACCAAAACCCGGCAGGAACGGAGTTGGCCGCCACCGCTTGTCGTCCACCAATCGAGGTTCTCGATCGCTTCCATGTCCGTGCCCCGCTCAAACGCGCGAAAGATTACAGATCGCCCGGGAACTCGCCATTGAGCGTGCATCTGAATATCCTCCTCGCGCGCGGCACGATTCACTGAGACGTGAAGGGCGCGCAATTGTGGCTCCGGAGCGGGAAAGTGGCTGAATCGCAGTTGTGCCGCAGTCAGTTTCTCGTGCTGTTTTAGGCCCAGTCGTGCAGTGAGCAGGATGCATGGTTTCGGTAGGGCCTTGACGATTCCGATCAGCGAAGCTTGTAAACTGGCTTGCGGGCAGAGTTCCCTTCGTATGCGCTCGATGAGCTCAAACGAGATCTCTTGGTCGCGGTCCGCCTTGAGGAACTCCGGCCAGAAGGCCATCTCCCCCGCGATGATGTCCATGAGCGATTCCTCCGGGTCCATGGCCGCCGCGGCATGCGTCCGGCGAAACATCAGGCGCATTTGCGGCGTTAGGGTAAAGAGGTGAGCGAGCTCATGCCACTTTGTAAAATAGGAGGCGAAGGCTTTCGGTCCCCGGCAGTCGATGATGGAAACGAAGGGCAAATCAAATCTGGCAGCGTGCTGCCGCTTGAGGGTAATGGCATAGTCCTGTTCGCGCAATTCGTTGCGAAGATTCGCGAAGATGGTCTCGCCATGGGGAACGAATTCCTCGATGATTTGGTTTAGGTCCGCGTCGCAATGGACTTCCCGAAAAACGGTCTTGGCGTCATGTGCCGCGGCGCTCAAGAGATCCGCGAGATTGCCGCACTTGTAGTTCTTCACGACTTTGCGAACTTTGCGCCGCACGTGGTCGACGATTTCGGCGACGGGTTTGCCGGACCCTTTCAGGCCGAGGTCGCTAGCCAACTTTCCGATTTGCGGTTTGGAGTCGAGGCGGCTCATCCGTAGGTTTTTTTCAGGACATTCTTGAGCGCGTTGTGCAATTCCTTCCAGTCATCCACGGACGCGACCCCTTTGGACTGCTTGCTTCTGCGCGCGACCACCGAGTTGTAAGCTCCCAGCAGGTCGAGCGCTTCTTGGTGGCTGAGATGAAGTTCTTCTGCAGCCTGTGAAAGCTCTACTGGAATCATGATCGGCTTCCGGACGCTGGGTTCTTCGCCTTCGCCGGTCGCCAGATACTGCACGGTGGTGCCAAGAGCTTGAGCAATCCGGAGAAGCATATCCAAGCCGATGTTTTTGCCCTTGTTCTCAACCTCGCTCAGAAAGCTCTTGCTGATTCCTGACACGTCCGACAGCTTTTCTTGCGTCCAGTTCCTAGCCTCACGTACTTCTTTAATGCGTTCGCCAACAGTGGCCATGCCACCCCCAGGGTAGAGGCTGGTTACGGGCGGAGCATACCAGTTGCGAGAAGATTCGTAAACAAAAGACTTGCGTTGGTTGTGGATATTCGCTATAACGAATATATTCGCAACAGAGGTGTGGCTGATGCTGACCAATCTAAGGCGTGAAAGCTCGAAGCGGACGGGGACGCCGTTCGATCCGTGGACCATTCAGGCGGTGTGGGAGAAGGGCTCGATCGTTGCCGGCGTGGATGCTCGCTTCTTTCGGAAAGACGGATGCGGGGCGTGGGTTGAGCGGAGCGCCTATGGAGATACCACCCCGAATGGAAAGGGTTGGGAGATCGATCACATTCTTCCGGTTTCGAAAGGCGGGACGGACGACATTTCGAATCTTCAGCCGCTGCAGTGGCAGAACAACAGGGCGAAAGGCGAAAGCCAATTCAATTGGAGTTGTGCCGTGGTGGCGGTCCGATAAAGGGGGACCAAGGGATGGCGAACGCAAGGCAGCACGCGGTGATCGGCGCAGGGGTAGGGGCTGTCTGTTGGGTGTTGTACTGCAAGCTTGTTGACCGTCGGATTCAAGTTGGGGAGGTAGTGCTTGCGGCGGGTGTCGGGATGATCGGTGGGTTGCTCCCGGACCTGCTGGAGCCCGCGATCCACCCGAATCATCGGCGGTTTTTTCACAGCTATGCGGCGACAGCCTTGCTGGCGCACGCGAATCATCATGTTTCCCGAAATACGCAAATACCTGCGGAGACCCGTGCCGCGATTCATTTGATTTCTCTGGGTTTTTTCAGCCATTTGGCCGCGGATGCGCACACGCCGAAAGGTTTACCTTGGGCCTAGGGCGGCTGCGGCAGGGTCTACATGCCGGGACGGCGACTTTGGATGGCATTCGTAGGAGGCACAAAAGTGAGCGATCGGTGCGAGGAAGGTCTAGACGGGCGGTGTCGTGACGAGGATGGAAGCATTCGCCGCAAGCGCGGCGACACGCTTGTGGGCACATTGCGGCAGGAGTACGGGCCGGACTTTGCCGAAGGAATGCGGAGCGACATGCAACTGGACACGCTACTTGAGCAAGTGGGTGCATCTTCTCTCAGCGAATATTTACGGCGACGGAGGTAGAAGGAACAATGGCGAATCGGCGGATCGTTTGTATTACGAAGCACCCCACGCATCAGGACAGGTACCATCGCATCACGCACGTGGGAGTTGGAACAGATGCCGACAAAGCGTCCGAGAAGTTGGACGTAGCGACCGTTATCCGGAATATCAAATCGGTTTCCGGCGATAGCTACTACGTCGTGGGATCCGACGGCTCGGAGGCGAGCGTCATTGTTCGAAGGTGCCCACACTGCAGCAACGGCCACGACATCATCGCCACGACGGCGGACAATACGAAGAAAGACAATCTACTGGAACTCCGGGAGTGTCGCTGGCAATAGCGTGCGTTGACGCTGCAAGCTAATTTCATTCATGCCTGACAAATTGCAAGAAGCCGTTCAAGTGTTATTGGATAAGTTTGATTCCGCTACAGAAACCTTTTGGGAAGTGGCGGTGGCGGATGCTTTGCGCCCATTGCCTGGCGAAATACCACCTGCCAGTCAGTTTGAGCGTGACATTTGGTGGGCTGAGTCAGCGGCAATGAGTTTCTATCGACGGGCTGATAGCGAAGCGAGCGTTTGGGGTACGACGTACGGTCCTATTATGAGCGCAACGAGGAATGACGGGACGCCCTTTTACTCCCCTGATATCGCGGAGGCAAGTTTAGACACGATTGAATACTGGAAACGGCGTACTGGCGAAGCGAAACATCCGATTCTTCGAGCGCGGTATTCCGATCTCGCATGGGACTTCGCGGCTGTTGTCGCCAAGCAAAAGCCGGACGTTTCGTTTGCAAAAGCCGCTGTCGATGCCTACGTAGAAGCAGCGATGTTGTCCTACAAAATCGTCGTTCAGCCAATACATTACCTTGAAAGAGCTCTGGAGCTCGCAGTCAGCATCGGAGATGAGGAACGAACGCAAACAGTCGTAGACGCCATGTTCGTTCTCTACGAGCGCGTCGCAAAGCCAGAGTTGGGTGGGTCGTGGCCGTTTCTTTTCGACAACCTGCTGGACAACAAAAAAATCATCCTGGCGGAATCACAGCAAAAGGGAATAGTCGATTCACTGGAGGAGATCCTGCGGAAATCGGCCGATCGGACCGTTCCGAAAGAGTTCAATCCTTGGGGCGCGCAAGGTGCGGCGGAACGTCTGGCGGGAATTTATCGTAAGTCAGGAGCAAAGGAGGAAATTCCACGAGTCATCCGAAGCTACGGAATGGCATTTGAGAAACTGGCCGAGGAAGCTTCTCCGACTCTGGCTGTGGGGTGGTTACAGCCGGTGTATGAGGCCTATCGGAATGCGGGAATGAGGGAGGACGCGGAACGAGTCCAGGTCGCCTCGGAGAAAAAGGGCAAACGAGCCCACGAAGACATGAAACAGATTTCAGCGCGCGTCGAAGTGGCTGCGGCTGATATGGACAAATTTCTCGCTGCGATCACGGCCGACAGCCTGGACCTGGCCTACAAAAGAATTGCTGCGAGATTCGTAACCAAGGCAACTGATGCGCGAGGGTTCATGAAACAAATGATGACGCAAGCGCCATTGGTCTCGATGATCGGAGTTCAGAAAATCGCTGATGGCCATATAGCAGCTCAAGCCGGCTCGGTCGAAAGTGACCCGGATGGTCGGTTGATCATGCAAGTAGCGCAGATCATCGAAATGGAATCCCTGTTCCTGACGACGGCGCTCGACAAGACGCACGAGATCTACAAACCCGATGCAAACAGAATCGTTGCCTCACTGCGCGAGTCCCCGGTATTTACTGAAGAAGGGGAGAGCCTACTACGCGAAGGGATTGAGGCATATCTCGCCAGCGATCATGCCAAGGCAATCCATATCCTGATCCCGCGTATTGAAGCGGCATTGCGGGCGCTGCTTGGCCTTTTAGGGCTTCCCACCAACAAACCTATGCGATCGTCGAAGGGCGTCATGCAGGCGAGGAATCTGAAAGATGTACTCGGTGACGCGAACGTCAAAGCAGTCCTCGGTGAGGATACGGTCCTGTATCTCCAGACGTTTTTGAATGATCCGCGTGGCCAGAACCTAAGGAACAGGATCTCGCATGGCCTGACAGAGAAGCGCTACCTAAGCAAACCGCTGGCTGACAGAGTCTTTCACGTCCTTCTTTCGCTCCGTCTGATTCGGAAACGGGAGCCTGGTGAAACGAGACCGCACAAGTAGCGGCGAAAAATCGCTCCGGCCGGGGCACACTCGTGTCTCGCGAATTTCGCCCTTGTAAGGGTGCAAATGAGATGATTCAGCGCAACTGACAGCGTGCTAAGTTATTCAAAATACGAGAAGCATGGTGAGTACGAACAGCCGACCACAGTCATCGGATTAATCACATCGGGACGAATGGGACCGCCAATTTCTCCATTAATTCTATGATAAATATAAGAACTCAGAAGTGTTTTATCCCGTTGATTCAACGATATGTTGTGGGCAGGGCAAGACGTTTGGAGTAAAAAGTTGCTACATTCCTAGTAGGACTTGGTAAATGGTCCCGAAATGTAGCAGATTTGTAGCAGTAGACCGCATAAAACGACGCAAAATGGGGCAAATCCCAAAAACTGAAATCGGCGCTATCTTGCGGATGGCAAAGAGATTAGTTGTATTTTCAACAAGATAGCGAATGACCGTTTTTATTTTTCAAGACCGCCGGTTTGAACCCCTTGCGCACTAACGCACTTGAGTGTATTTCGGGGCCACAACAGTCTTGTAGACGGTTGCCAGGATTCGCGGGGGTTACCAACATCACCGACCCTTCGGTTGAAAGCCGAACGCTCTTAACCTGACTCGGCTGAATCTGGGTCGTTTCGTCTGGTGCTGTCACAACAATGTCACTCCGATGATGCCTAGTCTCCCTGAGCAATCGAGGTTGTGACAGCAGTCTAGGAAAGCGTCGTCTACGAACACGCTTTAAGCCGGTGACCGAAATTTTCGTGGCCTTTCTCAGGTTATTCAGTTCCGCAAACAGCCTCTTCCAAAACATGTTGGGTTGCGACCTCGCTCCCCCTACTTTCGCTGAGCCTATTCATGTCTTTTTGGCGAGCTGGCCGGGAGATCCCGAGCTTCTTCATTTTAGCGACTAAAGTAGTTCGCTTAAGTCCCAGGTGTGCAGCGGCACCACTAGGCCCGCCAATAACCCAGCCTGCCGCCTGAAGTGCCCCCAGGATCAAGGCTCTTTGAGACTCTACAAACTTGCCTTGCGGAAAAGTCGCGCGATTCTTGTTCGATGCGGGCACAGGATTTGAAAATACTGTCGGCAAAGGATTCGGTAAGACGCCGTCGTCGGATCGGATTACCGCTCGCTCGACTAAGTTCTGAAGTTCGCGCACATTCCCCGGCCAAGAATACGACATGAACGCGTCCAAAGTTTCCTTAGGAATGTGGCTAATCCGTTTGCCAATGCGGTTTGCGTAGATCTCGACGAAATGCAACAGCAACTGTGGGATATCCCCTTGGCGCTCTCGGAGCGGTGGTAGCACGACCGGGAATACGTTGAGACGATAATAGAGATCACTGCGGAATTCGTTCCCTTTGACCATTTTTGGTAGGTCACGGTGTGTGGCGGCAACCAAACGGACGTTGATGCGATGTGTTCGCCCGCTTCCCAGACGCTCGAACTCCTGCTCCTGCAGAACGCGCAGCAGCTTGGGCTGTAACGCGAGCGGAATATCCCCGATTTCATCGAGAAACAGTGTGCCGGTGTCGGCCATTTCGAAACGGCCAATTTTCTGCGAGGTTGCTCCAGTAAACGCACCCTTCTCGTGTCCAAAAAGCTCGCTCTCCAGTAA
>Ga0210403_10000046_pt1 | contig 136285 bp, 113 predicted proteins | sample IncBWC19MmetaG_FD_150863 | JGI IMG/M metagenome (GOLD analysis project Ga0210403, IMG submission 150863) | Forest soil microbial communities from Barre Woods Harvard Forest LTER site, Petersham, Massachusetts, United States - Inc-BW-C-19-M | ecosystem: Environmental > Terrestrial > Soil >... | reverse complement strand
TCGAAGTGACGGAGTGCACCGTCCGCACTTCTCCATTCGGACGGACGATCCGATGCTCATGGACGGGATGCACGCCGGCAGCAATTTCCACCTCCACTTCGCTGTAGAGGGCCTCTCGGTCATCAGGATGGACCAATCCGCTCACTGTCGTTATATCCATGGGCCGTACTTGCGGCTCGAACCCAAAAATGCGATAGGCCTCGTCAGACCAGATGACCTCACCCGTCTCAAGATTCCAATCCCAATAGCCCACATGTGCGACGCGTTGGGCCTCTTCAAGCCTTGCCTTGTTCTCTTGCAGGTCGCGTGACAACGATAGGTTTGTAAGCAGCGCAGCGATTCGCTGACCGATCGCTTCGAATAGTGTCCGTTCCGGCTGGGTCCAAGTCCGCTCATGCGTAAATTGGTCCAGGCCCAGCATATAGGGCTTGCCGAGCTTCGGAAGGATAGTTACACACAGTTGGGCTCGGAGGCCACGGCGCTCTGCGCTCGACGAGTCTGAGATCGCTTCGTCGGGTTCCGTCCCGAAACACACGGAACCTTCCGAGGCGCTAACGAGCCGGTGCACATTAGCCATAGCCGCGTTCATCGGTACATCAAAATCGACAGGCACAGCATGAGCAAATTCGGCCCGTGCACGCTCCACCACCGTTCGCGATGTCTTGCTGTCTGGATCACACGGATACTCTATCCAGGCTCGGTCGCATCCGAAAATGGACGACACGGCATCGAGTACCTGGGTCGTCTGTTGGAGGTCGTCGGTGTCCTGAATAGCTTGGTTAACCCGGTCCAAAGCCTCCAGAAACCAGAGTCGATCCTGCCGCAACTCGTCGGCTTGCCTGCCTTCTGCGACCCTTCCGTTTTCCGCTTCCATAACGTCCTACTCAGCTACAGACATTGCCCACATTGTAGACGGAAAATAACGCCTAACCCGGAGCCTTAGTAAGTCGATTGAGGTGAGCACGAGAGTTTTCAATCCAGCTCCTCCTCCCGAACACGCGAGCGGGCATGAATTCCGCACGCCTGCCATTACGTTGAAATCCCTCATCAATCGGTACTTCCTCCAATGTGTAGCACGGTTTTTCGCTGCATGATTCCAAGTCTTTGCGTGCGCGACATCAAGGTCGTTCGGGGCAATCCGAGGCGCAATGCGGCGCCGTTCGGCCCGGATACAATCCCTTTCGTCTGCTCCAGGGCGGCGATGATAAGGCTGCGCTCCGCCTCCGCGAGCGTCTCCGTCGAAGCGCAACCCGAGCGGGAGACCCGCTTTAACTCCTCCATCGGAATCTCAAGCATCCGGCCGGATGATCGGATAACGGCCCGCTCGACACAGTTTTCCAGCTCGCGAACATTGCCTGGCCAGTCATATTCCTTGAGCAGTTCGATCACCCCTTCAGCAATCTCACAGACTTCCTTGCTCATTCTAGGCGCCAATCTGCGCAGGAAATATTGGGTCAGCAGCGGGATGTCATCGCGCCGGTCTCTTAAGGGCGGTATCGAAATGGGAAAAACGTTCAATCGGTAGAACAGATCCGCACGGAACCGGCGCTCCGAGACCATCTTGTGCAGGTCTTCATTACACGCTGAGATTACGCGAACATCGACCTGCACAGGACGCCCGCTGCCCAACCGCTCGTACTCCCTCTGCTGCAGAACGCGCAGCAGCTTGGGTTGCAGCTCACACGGAAGCTCCGAGATTTCATCCAGAAACAATGTGCCGCCATGAGCCTGTTGAAACCGGCCGTCTGTCCTTCGCACTGCCCCTGTGAAAGCTCCTCGTTCATGCCCGAATAGCTCGCTCTCCAGCAAAGCGGGAGGTATCGCCGCGCAGTTGACCGCCACATAAGGGCCGTCGCTTCGGTGGCTTTCATCGTGGAGCGCCCTGGCCACCAGCTCTTTGCCTGTTCCAGTTTCACCTTGAATCAAGACTGACGCGTCCGTTCGCGACACCATTTGGAGCGCGCGCCAAACCGACGCGAGGCCAGGGTTCGAGCGGAGAAGAATCGACCCTGTGATGCCGCTCTGGACTCCCGTGGTTCCGACCAAAGTCAACTCCTCCAGCCACCGCCGAGCGCCTTATACAGTTGAACGATACTGAGCAGTTCGTTGAGCTTGATCTGCCGCAAGTCCAGGTTCGCTTGAAGCAGGTCGCGATCGGCATCAAGCGCATTTAGCTGGGTATCCACGCCACCCTGGTATCGCGCATAGGCCAATTTCTTCCGATCTTCCAGCACGGCGACCAGCGCCTCTTGTTTTTGTCTTGCTTCTCGCACCCTCTGATGAGCGATCAGCGAGTTCGACACCTCAGTAAACGCGTTTTGAATTGCCTTCTGATATTGCACGACGGCGCTGTCGCGTTGGGCCTCCGCGAGCTTCACATTTGCGCCCAGCCGTCCCGCGGTAAAGATTGGCTGGCTGAGTTGCGGAATGAAGCTCCAGGCGCTATTCGGGCCATTGAACAGGCTCGAAAGCGCCGTACTCTGACCGCCGAGCAACCCACTCAAGCTCAGGCGCGGGAAATAGGCGGCTTTCGCAACGCCAATGTCCGCATTCGCTGCGATCAAACTCTGCTCGGCGGCTCGGATATCGGGCCGCCTTTCAAGCAGTTCGGAAGGCAATCCGGAAGGAACCTCAGGCGGCAGTACGTTTTCGTCGAAAGCGGACTCGCGCGGAATTCCGCTGGGATTCTCTCCTAGCAGCAATGTAATCTGGTTTTCTGTGAGCTCGGTCTGCTGTTGTAGATTTGAAATCGTAACGCCCGCCGTGTCTACCAATTGTTCAGCTTGCTTCACGTCCAGGTCGGTTGCTATCCCGTAATTCCGTCGCGAAGTGGTGAGGTCGAAGGCTTCCTGCCTCGTGGCCAGGGTTTGCTTCGCAATGTCCAGTTGGGCGTCGAGCTCACGCAACGTAAAGTATTGACTCGCGACGTTGCTGATAAGTGCGGTGATAACCGCTTTCCGAATCTCTTCCGCGCCCAAGAGGTTCGCACCGGCGGCCTCGGTCGCGCGCCGCAAACGGCCCCACAGATCCACTTCAAACGACAGCAACCCAAGCTGCGCCTGTCCCCAGTTTCTGTTTTGCGACGGAACGAGTCCCGCCGGCAGCGGGAAGGCGCCATTCCGCGACAGGCGCGTGAAATTCACATCACCGCTCGCCTCGACCTGGGGAAACTGTTCGGAACGAGTGATCCCGAGGTTCGCTTGCGCCATCTCGACGCGGCTTACGGCATCGCGAAGGTCATAGTTCCGTTCGAGAGCCGTCCTTATAAGGCTTTGCAATTGTTTATCGCGAAAGACCTCCCACCATTTGAGATCTGCGAAAGAAGCCGCCTGGGAATCCGCTAGCGGCTCCGCCGCGTGGAAAGCACCCGGCACCTGCACGGCCGGGCGATGGAAGTCCGGGCCGACGGTGCAACCCGCGAGAAATCCCAGCGCAAGGAGAGTCGCTACTACCCGATGCTTCATTTTCAGTTCCCCTGCTGCGCCGACGGAATCATTCCCGAAGCGCTCGGTTCCGCGCTCGGAGCGGACGAGAATCTCTCGACGATGCAGTAAATAGCCGGCACGAAAAAGATACCGATTGCGCTGGCCGCCAGCATCCCGCCGATTACCGTTGTCCCCATGATCTGCCGCGACACGGAACCGGCGCCGGAAGCGATCCACAAAGGCACGCATCCCAAAATGAAGGCAAAGGAAGTCATCAAGATCGGTCGGAGACGAAGCCTTGCTCCTTCAAGAGCGGCTTCCGCCAGGGGCTTTCCCTTTTCGTGTTCGTCCTTCGCGAATTCAACGATCAGGATCGCGTTCTTGGCCGCGAGCCCGATCAGCATCACGAGACCGATTTGCGAATAGACATCAGCCTCGATCTGAATCATGTAAGCCGGCTCAACAATGGAGAGCAGGGAGCGGCGCAGCCACAGAACCGCAAAGGCGCCGAAGATCGCGACAGGAGTGCTTAGCAGGACGCTAACAGGCAACGTCCAGCTCTCATAGAGCGCCGACAAGATGAGGAAGACGAAAACCAGCGAAAACGAGAAGACGACCCAAGCGGGTACTCCTTCCCTGGCTTTTTGTTCCTGATAGGACATGCCCATGTAGTCGAAACCCATCTCGTGAGGCATGGTCTCTTTGAAGACTGCTTCCAGGGCGGCGGTCGCCTGATCGGCGCTATAGCCCGCCGCCGCGCTCCCGTTGATTTGGGCCGAACGATACTCGTTGAAGCGCATCGTAAATTCCGGACCTTCACGCGGCCCGAAGTTCGCCAGCGCAGACAGCGGCACCATTTCGCCTTGCGTATTACGCACGTAGAACTGCCCCAGGTTGTCGCCGTTCGACCTGTAAGGCGCCTCTGCCTCGACATAAACCTGCCATTGACGCCCGAAATCGTTGAAGTAGTTGATGAACAGGCCGCCCATATAAGCTTGGATGGTCCGGTACACGTCATTCACCGCGACGCCCTGCTTCAGGGCCTTGTCGCGATCGACGCTGATGAAACGCTGAGGCACGTGGGGTAAGAAGGTCGTGGAAATCATCCCAATTTCCGGTCTCTTTTGCGCCGCTGCGATGAATTTGTCCAGATTGTCCGACAGGAATTGAATGTCGCGGCCAGCGCGATCTTCGAGCAAAAACTGGAACCCTCCGGCCGTCCCGACACCCGGAATGGCCGGGGGCGAAAAGCTGAAAACGATGCCTCCGGGTAGTTTGCTGAGATGTTCATTCAGGCGGGCCTTGATTTCCTGGAACTGTTCCGCCCTTGTCGTCCGTTCGTCCCAAGGTTTCAAGGTGACGAAGAAGAACCCGTTGTAGCTGGTGCGCACGAAGCTCAAGAGGCTGAAGCCGATCACGCTCGTGGTGTATTGGACGCCCGGCGTATCGGCGAGGACTTTCTCAACCTCTGCTGCAGCAGCCGCAGTCCGCTCAAGCGAGGCAGAATTTGGGAGCTGCATGTTGACATAAAGGTATCCCTGATCTTCATCCGGTAGGAAGCTCGACGGGACTCTCCCGGCAAAGAACACCCCAGCAAGCCCAGCGAGCCCAAGCAGAACAAGCGTCACGGCACTCTTCTTCACGAGTACGCCCGACCAGTCTGTATAGCCTTCGGTTGCCCGGTCGAAGGTCCGATTGAATCCACTGAAGAATCTCTGCAACAGCCCTTGGCTCTCTTGCTTCGGTCGGAGCAGGAGCGAGGCGAGCGCGGGGCTTAGTGTCAGCGCGTTGAAAGCCGACAAAAGCACGGAGATGGCAATTGTGACGGCGAATTGCTGATAGAGCCTACCTGTAATCCCCGGAATGAATGCAGTCGGGATAAAGACAGACGAGAGAACAAGGGCGATACCGATGACAGGGCCGGAAAGCTCGGCCATGGCTTTACGCGCCGCTTCCTTTGCGCTCAAGCCGCTTTCGATGTGCCGCTGAACACCCTCTACGACGACGATGGCGTCATCGACCACCAAGCCGATCGCCAGCACCAATCCGAACATAGAAAGCGTATTGATCGAGAACCCGAACAGTGGAAAGAAAACGAAGGTCCCAACGAGCGACACAGGGACGGCCAATAACGGTATAAGCGTCGAGCGCCAATCCTGGAGAAAGAGATAGACCACGACGATCACCAATCCGACGGCGATCAGGAGGGTCTCAACGATTTCGCGCATGCCCTCCGTAACGGCGGTGGTCTGATCCAGCGCGACCGTGTAGGTCACATCCGGGGGTAGATGCGCTTTCATGTCCTCCATCAGCGTCCTGACAGCAGCAGCCGTCTGGACGGCATTCGAACCCGGCAATTGATAAACGGCAACGATGGCGGAGGGCTTGCCGTTGAGACGGCTCACCATGCTGTAGTCCTGGGCGCCTAATTCCACCCTGGCGACATCCTTTACCCGCACGAGTCCGCCGTCCGGAGCTTCGCGAACGACGATATTCCCAAACTCTTCCGGCGAGGTCAGGCGGCCTTGCGCGAGTACCGAGTAGGTAAATTTCTGGTCCGGCGGGGCGGGGTTGCCGCCGACCTGTCCGGCAGGATTGACGGTATTTTGGGACTGGATCGCAGCTACAATATCCGTCACTGCAATGCCGAGCTTCGCAAGATGATCGGGCTTCACCCAAAGCCTCATCGCATACTGCCCGGCGCCAAAGACTTGAGCGTGTCCCACGCCGGGGAGGCGTCCGATCGGGTCGTTGAGATTGATATATGCATAGTTGGCGAGGAATTCCGCGTTTCGAGAGCCGTTCGGGGAATACAACGCGATTAGCATGAGCGGCGCGGTCATGGACTTTTGGACAGTCACGCCATAGTTGGTTACGTCGGCGGGAAGCTGTGAAGCCGCTTGCGTCTCTCTGGACTGGGTAAGAATGAGATCGTTGTTGGGATCGGTCTTGACGTCGAAGTTAACCACAACTGTGGTTTGGGAATTGCCCGTGGCGTTCAGCGAGTACATGTAATTCATGTTGTCGACGCCGTTGATCTGCTGCTCGATCGGCGTCGCAACGGACTGCTCCAGGGTGCGCGCATCTGCGCCAACATAGGTTGCTGTGAGCTGAATTTCCGGAGGAACGATGTTCGGAAACTGCGAGACCGGCAGTGTTCCGATCGCTACTGCTCCCACGATCATGGTCAAGATTGCGATAACCATCGCAACAATCGGTCGGTTGATGAAAAAATTCGACACGTTCGTTTCCTGTATTTGAAAACTCTGTTCGTTATTCGGCGACCTTCGCCATCGAGTGCGCCATCTTCGGGCTTACACGCATTCCGGGGGACACCTTCTGAATTCCCTCGATGATCACCCTTTGCCCCGGCTTTACGCCCTCTTGGACGACCCACGACGAGCCGATTTGCTCGCCCACGCGGATCGGCTGTATGCCCACTTTGTCGTCCTGATCCACCGTCGCGACCTGGTAGCTGCCCTGAAGTTCGGAGACGGCTTGTTGCGGAACCAGGACCGCATCATGCAGGGTCTCAACCGCGACGCGCACTTTGCCGTACTGTCCAGGGCGGAGAACGTTGCCCGGATTCGGGAACAGACCGGTGACCTGGATCGCACCGGTGCTCTGATTGACCTGACGGCCGGTAAAGGCAAACTTTCCCTCCTGGGGATAGACGCTTCCGTCCGCAAGAATCAGTTCGAGAGGGGGGACAGGGTCCGTCCGCTTCCGTTGTTTCGTCAGCCTAAGGTATTCCTGCTCGCTTATCGCAAACGTCGCCTTGATCGGATCAAGGGTAGAAACGGTCGTCACAGCGTTCGTTGCCGGGCTCACAAGATTGCCGATCTGAATTTGAGCTTCACCCGCGATGCCGTCGATAGGCGCAGACAGCTTCGTAAAACCGAGGTTCACGTTCGCCGCCTCAAGGGTGGCCTTCGCCGCTTCAACCGCCGCGCTCGCAGCCTGGATCTGGGCCTTTGCGGCCGCGACCTGAGCCGCGGCTACCTTGATCTGCGCTTTCAAGGACATGTTGTTTTGGACAGCATTGTCGAGGTCCTGCTGAGTAACCGCGTGCTGTTTGGCGAGCGGCGTGTAGCGGTCTTCATCGAACTGCGCTTTTCGCTGGTTAGCTTCAGCGCTCGCCAGTTGCGCGTTTGATTGCTCAAATTGCGCTTGAGCTTGTGCTAACTGCCCGTTCGCCTGCGCCAATTGGCCTCGCGCCTGGTCCGCGGCTGCCTGAAGGGGCCGGGGATCGATTTCGAAAAGGAGCTGTCCTTTCTTTACGAAAGACCCCTCGGCGTAATTTTGGGTCAACAGGTAGCCGGTGACTTGAGCTCGGATTGCGGCATTCACCAACCCGTCCAGGGTTCCGACCCATTCTCGATAAACCGGAATGTCTTTTTGTTCGACGTTCGCAACTTCGACTTCCGGAGCCGATCTAGCGGCCTCACCTGCAGTTGTTTTTCCGTGGCTCACAAGGAAAAACGAGAAGGCGCCGAGCACCACGACGACGACAGTACCCGCAATGCGCCGTTTCTGTTTCTGTGTCACGATTGCCTCCATGCTTCAAAAAGGGCCCGCACACTAAATTGCCGTCCGATCGACACGGTGAAGCGACATCACAGACGGATACCGACGATATGCGCCTTGCGGCGTGCGCTCGCGAGCGTGGCGCTAATTAAAAAACACCATTTCATAACTTGAGAACCATCGTATTGAAGCGAGACAGGAAGAGATATTACATGTTCCTGCTAGGCTTGCTCCAAGTGTCTGCGAGAATTCCGTATCATCAAAATCGTAAGGGCCTCGCCACCGCCCTTTGGTACCGTGATTTCTGCGACGGGCCCTCCGGCATCGCCGCCAAACTTCCGTGCAACGTGTCACGGGTCTCTCTTGGACGGTGGACCGCTCAGCCCAGATATCTTTCTCATGCCGCCAAGGCCTTCCGCGCGTCTTTGGCGTCGGCCTACCAGAAACATGTAATGGACCCTCACCCCGGCTGCCTCTAAACTCGACCATGAAACTCTGCAACGTCGATTATTCTCGGAATGGCTCTTCGGTCTTTAACATTCTGAAAACTCCGGGAAAGCTCGGCTTCGAACTTCCAGTCGTCGTTGAATCAGAAGGGCAGATGATATACAAACGGCCAGCGCAAGTGAGAGACAAAACACGCGCCGCCATCAGTCAGTTCCAAATTCCTAGAGGAGAGACGCGATGAAAATCATTACGAAACACTACGCAGCAACTAAGAGACAACTATCGGTGCGCCGCGGTTAGTCGGTTGCAAACCAAGAGGAGAGACGTGATGAAAACGATTACCACACACTACATCGACGGCGCCTTCGTCGAATCCCACGGCAAGGAAGTCATGGATATCATCAAGCCGACCAACCGTGAGGTGATAGGCCGTGTAACTTTGGCTGACCAAGAGGACACACGCCGCGCCATCGCCGCAGCGAAGCGTGCATTCTCCGGTTATGGCCGATCGACCAAAGAGGAGCGCCTCAAGCTTCTCCGCCGGATGCATGAAGCGGCTTCCGCGCATATTGGTGATCTCACGGCAGCGATGATAGACGAATATGGTGGCGTTGCGCGGTTTGCCGGAATCATCATTGAGTCGGGCGTCAACGCCTTTAAAGCAGCCGAAAAAGCACTACAGGACTTGCCGCTCACGCGCGGCTGGGGAGACACGACTGTCACACTGGAGCCGGTCGGAGTCGCCGGCCTCATTACGGCGTGGAACGCGAATACGCTGTTCATCTGCCTCAAGGTCGCTTCGGCCGTTGCCGCCGGTTGCACAGTCGTCATAAAGCCGAGCGAGCTGAGCTCCATCCAGACCCAGGTGTTGATCGAAGCCTTGCACAAGGCAGACCTTCCGAAGGGCCTTTTGAATGTCGTTGCCGGTCGCGGCAACATCGTCGGCGCCGAACTCGTGCGTAACCCCGATGTCGCCAAAATCTCTTTCACAGGATCGGTTGGCGTCGGCAAGTCGATCATGCGGGATGGAGCGGAGACCATGAAGCGCGTCACGCTGGAATTAGGCGGCAAGTCGCCCACCGTCTTGCTCGACGACGCCGACCTCGACCAAGCCATCCCGTCGGCCCTGATCATGGCGTTTATGAACAGCGGCCAAGCCTGTGCCGCAGGGACGCGGCTCCTGGTGCCGAAGAGCCGGTTCGATCAAGTCAAGGCGGCAATCGTGAAAGCCATGGCGAGCTTTCCTGTCGGCGATCCGGCTGATCTCAAAACCGCAATTGGGCCAATGGTGTCACAGAAACAGTACGATCAGATTCAGTCGTATATCCGCAAGGGTATTGAAGAAGGAGCTAAGGTGCTCGTCGGCGGCGAAGGCCATCCCAGCGGCTTTGACAATGGCTACTATGTGAAGCCGACGGTCTTCGTCAACGTGACGAACAACATGACCATCGCGAGAGAGGAGATTTTCGGCCCCGTGCTCTCCGTCATCGTTTATGATTCCGAGGACGAGGCCATCCGGATCGCCAACGACTCGAACTATGGCCTTCACGCAGCCGTTCTGGGGACCGACCTCCAGCGCGCCCGGCGCGTTGCCTCACAAATCCAAGCTGGCCGCGTCGTTATTAACACCATGGCGGACGATGACCAGGCACCTTGGGGAGGTTTCAAGTTCTCAGGGGTAGGTCGTGAATATGGCGCCTACGGCATCGAGGCGTTTCTCGAACCGAAAGCGATTCTCGCGACATCTGCGCAGGGCAAGTTCTAGGCCTTTCTTCGGAGAACAAATGCGGCATCCAGGCGAGAGCTGAGACGGAGACTGTTAACCACTTTCATTGGAGAGAAGCTGATGAGCAAACACACCGCGATTTCCCCAGAAGAGGCTGCTGATCGGCTCGCGATACGCGAGCTTGTAGAAGCCTACGCTCATTGCGCCGACCGTCGCGACGCGAAGGGCCAAATGTCCCTCTTCACGGAGAACACCCATTTCGTGGTCTACATGAATGCAAAAGACCCGACACCGTCGATGGACCTGCATTCGCGCGAATCGCTTGCGCCGGTCTTTGCGGACCTTAACAAGTACGCTGCCACAACACATTTCGTCGGGCAAAGTACGGTCTTCACGCTTTCGGCCGATCGGGCCACCGGCGAAGCTTACACGCTGGCCCATCACGTCACCATCGAAGGTGAGAAGCGGCGCTTGATGCTCGCTTCGCTACGTTATGACGACACGTTCGTGAAGATCAACGGTGCATGGCTGTTCGCCGAACGCAAGCTCTACGTCGATTGGATGGAAGAGCGAGCGTTATCGTGAGCTCTCCATCGGCGGGCCAGAAACGTCTAGTAATCGTGGGCGCCACGGGAATGGTTGGCGGCTATGCTCTGCGCCATGCGCTGGATGACCACGCGGTCGGATGCGTGACGGCAATCGGTCGCAAGAAGCTCGGCCTCTCGCATCCCAAACTTCAAGAAGTCCTACATAACGACTTCGCGGATTGCTCCGCACTCGCAAAGCCGCTTTCAGAGCAGGACGCGGCAGTCTTTTGTCTCGGCGTCTACACCGGCGCGGTACCGGACGAGGAGTTCCGCAAAATCACCGTGGACTACACAATCGAATTCGCGCGCGTTCTTCGCGCCAGCAGTCCTGGTGCGGCCTTTTCCTTCCTGAGCGGAATGGGCGCCGATCAAACGGGACGCAGTCGCGTGCCTTTCGCACGCTACAAGGGCGAGGCCGAAAAAGCGTTGCTCGCCGCAGGTTTTCCCCGCCTTTATATCTTCCGGCCCGCCTATATCTACCCGGTCAAGCCGCGGCTGGAACCCAACCTTAGTTACCGCTTGCTACGCGCGATTTACCCGGTGTTTCGAACTCTGTTTCCCAGCCAGGTCATTCCCGCCGACGACTTGGCCCGAGCCATGGTGGATATCGCCGTCCAGGAAACGCGGGAGACTGGAGGCAAGGTTTTCGAGAACCGTGACATCCGCGCGCCGGTAAAGTCCAGCTGATTGCCATCAGCGCATGACGATCCTTGCATTGATTCGATTCTCGAATCCATGCCCTGCGTGCTACTCAAGGTCCATCAATGAGTTACGCGCGACCAACCTTGGTACAAAATTCGTACATCGACACGAAGACATCTTTATAAACTATTGACACAAAAGGTGTGGCTCCCCGGCATGGATTCGAACCACGAACTTGACAGATTTTTGAAGTCTCACAACTTACTGATTCTACAAAGTCGCCTAAGTCGTCAAAAGCCTCAAAAGCAGGGTCCTGGTACAAAATCGGTACAAAACACTTCGCGTGAAATCGGGACGGAGCCTTGCCGCTCCACTCGTCAGCCGATCGTTAACCCTTCCTTCATTCTTCAACCCCTATCATTATTCATAGGGGGCCCAGCGGAAACGCGACCTGCCCTCTCTGGGGACGTTTCCTTGCCCCATGCGTCCAATAAAGCCTACACTAGAAAAGGATGCTTCGCTAAAGGACCCGGATGATGTTTCGGAAGATCACATCTTTCGTTGTGGCGCTAAGCGTATCGCTGCTGATGCAATTCGCTGAATGCCAAGCCATGTCCCTTGACCAGCAGGCGATGCAGTGCTGCAAGCACATGCCGTGCAACCCGGCGAATAAGGCGCACGACTGCTGCAAGAACATGGTCTCCGCGCCGACGGCGAGCGTTCTGCCTAGCCCTCATGTTCCTCTGAGCGTCCCTCTGGCTGTCCCGGCCAGCCCGCTGCCCGTCATCGAGATCGTCCGTGCCCCGGAAATATTCTGGCCCAGGATCGACGCGCCTCAACACGGGCCGCCGGACCTCTATATCGTCTACGCTTCCCTCCTGATTTAGACCTCCCTCCTGAAAAGGCGGCGCGGCGTTTTCCGCGTCCTCGCCGTTTCGTGTTTTTCCATAGCCATTAAAAATCCGGCCACCTCGCTAAAACCGCTGTGCCATGGCGGGGAGGTGCATTTTCAGGAGCCTTAGCGATGATTTCAATCTTTCTAAGAAGGGGCGCGTCACGCGTTCCCGGACCCGGCATAAGCGGAGTGTACGCTTTGGCGGTCTGCGTTCTGCTCGCGGTTCCCGGCTTCTCGCAAGAGGCCGACGCGCACAAAGCAGCCGTCACGCCGCTCTCAGCCTTGCTGGAAGAGGCCGAGCGAAACAATCCCCAAATCCAGGCCGCGCGCGATGGTACACAGGCGGCCAGGCAGGTGCCAGCGCAGGTAACGGCGCTCCCGGACCCTACAGCCCAGCTCCAGCAGGTCAACGTGGGTAGTCCGCGCCCGTTCGCCGGCTACAGCAACAGCGAATTCGCTAACGTCGGCTTGGGCATCTCACAAGAAATCCCCTATCCGGGCAAGCTGAAACTGCGCGGCGAGGTCGCGAAACGCGATGCCGATATTGCCGGCAATCGTGCAGATTCCGTGACGCGCGCCGTGCTCGCCCAGGTCAAGGACGCGTATTTCCACCTGGGATATCTTTCGGAAACCCTTTCCATCCTGAAGAACGACCGGCAGCTCCTCAAGCAGATGGAACAGGCGGCAGACGCGCGCTACCGCTCCGGGATGGGGAGCCAACAGGACGTCTTGCAGGCACAGCTTCAGCAAACGAAGCTCCTGCGTGATATCTCGGCGCGCCATCTCGAAGCGGGCACGATTCAGGTGAGCCTGAAGCAGGTTCTCAATCGTCCTCAATCCTCGCCCGACATCGAGCCGGTTCCGCTCAAGGAGACTCCGCTCAATACTTCGTACGACGAGCTGCTCTCCGCGGCCCAGTCGCAGAACCCCGACCTCGCCGCCACACAGAACATGATCGAGCGCCAAAAGCTTAAGGTTGACGCGGCGCACAAGGATTTCTACCCCGATTTCAACGTCGGGTTCATGTATGACCGCACCGATCCGGTCCAGTTTCGCGCCCAATATGTGTTCACCGTCGGCATCAAGATTCCGCTTCACCATGAGAAGCAGCGCTCCGAACTGACGCAGGCGGTAATCGAGCTGGACCGCTCCCGCAACGAGCGCGTGGCGCAGACGCAGCAGCTCGCAGCCGATCTCCAGCAGCAATATCTCGTCGCTCAGCAGACCGCCGAGATGCTGAAGATAAACCGCGAAGGATCGATCCCACAGGCTCGCGCGGGCTTCCAGGCGGGCCTTGCCGCCTACCGGAACAACCGGCAGGACTTTCAGGCCGTGCTCAACTCCTATCTCGATATCCTCCGGCTCGAACAGGAAAACTGGCAAAGCCTCGCCGACCACGAAACTGCCCTGGCGCGCTTGGAGCAAATGACCGGACTGCCTCTCCTCGGAGAGAAGGAGTAAGCGATGAAGAACTACCGCAGCGCATTCTTCGTGGCCCTGGCGGGCAACCTCGTGCTGGCCGCCGCGCTCGCGCTCTTCTGGTGGCGCTCCCATGCGCCCGGAGAGAAATTGAACCTTGGCTCCGCATTGCCGCAAGCCGTCCGCTCCATTTTGCCGTCGGCCCTGCAGCCCGCGGCGACGAACACGGAACCGGCGCCGCCTGCGCCACCGTTGTCGGCGGAACCGGCCCTCGTGCCGGTTCAGATTTCACCGCAGCGACTACAAAGCATCGGCGTGAAGCATGGGCGCGTGCAACGCAAAGACATTGCTGACGAAATCCGCACGGCGGGCAATGTCGCCCTCGATGAAACGCGCCTCTCCTACGTCCAGGTGCGTTTTCCCGGCTTCATCCAGAAAGTGTTTGTTGACGCCACCTATCAATACGTCCGGCAGGGCCAGCCGCTCTTCACGATCTACAGCCCCGACCTCGTCGCTACTGAGCGCGAGTATCTCGTTGCCCGGCAGAACCGGAAGGAGGTCGCGCGCAGCACAATCCCCGGCGTCGCTTCAGGCGCTGCCTCGCTTCTCGATGCCGCTACCGAGCGGTTGAAACAGTGGCAAGTGCCGCAAACCGAAATCGACCGACTCGAAAACACGGGAGAAGTCGGGAAAGAAATCGAGATCGACGCACCCGCCTCGGGCTTTATCACAGAGCGCAAGGCGTACCCAAGCACCGCCGTTCAGCCGGACATGCGGCTTTACGCCATCGCCGACCTCTCGACGGTCTGGGTCAATGCGCAGGTGTTTCAGAACGACTTGGGGTCGGTGAAGGTTGGCGCTCCTGCGACCATCACCGCGGACACCTATCCGGGCCGCGCCCTCACGGGGCGCGTGGATTTCATCTACCCCGACGTGGACATGTCGACCCGCACGGCGCGCGTGCGGATAGTCCTGCAAAACCCCGACCCGCCTCTGTCTCCGGGTATGTTCGTCAAGGTCGCGCTCAAGGTGCCGATGGGAGATCAACTGGTCATCCCGGCAAGCGGCGTCCTGCAGTCCGGCACGCGGCAGATTGCTTTCGTCGATCGCGGCAACGGCTACCTGGAGCCGCGCGAGCTTCAGCTTGGCGCCCGCGTCGGCGACGACTTCATCGTGCTCAAGGGCCTTAAGGAAGGCGAGCAGATCGTCACATCCGCGAATTTCCTCATCGATTCGGAGAGTCAGTTGCAGGCCTCGCTCGGCTCCTATGCGCCCCCGCCGCCGGGTGCCGGCAACGCTACAGCAATGAATGCCCCCAAGGCGAACGCTGCCCTGACATCGCAGCCGGACCCGCCACGCAAGGGAAGCAATGTTTTCCGCGTGAAGCTTACGGACGCGAAGGGCGCGGCCGTTTCGGGCGCTCAAGTCTCCGTGACCTTTTTCATGGCGGCGATGCCCGCCATGGGAATGGCCGCTATGCGAACCGACGTGAAGTGTTCCGACAAAGGCGACGGCCTGTACGAAGGGCCGGGCCAGCTCGCGAGCGGCGGCACCTGGCAGGTCACGATCACTGCGCAGAAAGACGGGCAAACCATCGCTACCAAGCAGTTCAGCGTCAACGCAACGGGAGGGATGTGACATGCTGGCCCGCTGGATCGACTGGTGCGCGCGCAACCGCTTCCTCGTTTTCACCGGGACGCTGATGCTCGTGCTCGCCGGCATCTGGAGCCTGCGCCAAATCTCCCTCGACGCGCTTCCCGACATCTCGGATGTTGAAGTCATCGTCCACACCGAATGGACGGGCCAGCCGCCCGTTATCATCGAGGACCAGGTCACCTATCCGATCGTCACGTCCTTGCTCGCGGCGCCGCACGTCAAGGCCGTTCGCGCGCAAACCATGTTCGGCGATTCTTATGTCTTCGTCGTTTTCGAGGACGGAACCGACCTCTACTGGGCGCGCTCACGCGTCGTGGAGTACCTGCAGCAGATACAAGGCAAACTGCCCGAGGCCGTGCATCCGAGCATCGGCCCCGACGCGACCGGCGCAGGCTGGGTGTACGAATATGCCCTCGTCGATCACGGCCACAGTCAAAGTCTTGCGGACCTCCGCAGCCTTCAGGACTGGTATCTGCGCTACCAGCTCGCGACCGTTCCCGGTGTCGCCGAAGTCGCCACCATCGGCGGCTTCGTGCGGCAATATCAGGTCAACCTTGACCCCGACAAGCTCCGCGCTTATGGAATTCCCCTTTCCACCGTCATCGACAAAATCCGCGCCAGCACGAATGAAGTGGGCGGCAGCCTGCTCGAACTGAGCGGCGCGCAGTACATGGTCCGCGGCCTCGGCTATCTGCATACCCTGACCGACCTTGAGAACGTGCCGCTCGCCTCAAAGGACGGAACCGCGGTCATGATCCGTGACGTAGCGACCGTGGCTTTTGGCCCCGACATCCGCCAGGGCGCGGCCGACTGGCAGGGCGAGGGCGAGACCGTCGGCGGCATTATCGTCATGCGCGACGGCATGAACGCGCTCACGGTCATCGACGGCGTGAAAGCCAAGCTCGCGGAAATCAAACCCTCGCTTCCGCCCGGCGTCGAGATCGTCGCCGGATACGACCGCTCCGGGCTCATTCACGCCTCGATCGACACACTTCAGCGCGACCTGCTGGAGGAAGCGCTTATCGTCAGCCTCGTCATCATCGTATTCCTGTTTCACTTCCGCTCCGCCTTCGTGCCCATCCTGACGCTGCCCATCGCCGTGCTCGCGTCCTTCATCCCGATGTATTACCTGCACGTTACTTCGAACATCATGTCGTTGGGCGGACTTGCCCTTGCCATCGGAGTGCTCGTGGATGCGGCCATCGTCATGGTCGAGAACGGGTACCGCCATCTCGCGGAAGCTCAGAAAGACGGCCCGATCGACGAAGTGCAGCGCCGCCGCATCCTGCTCGATGCGGCCAAGCAGGTAGGCCCGGCGATTTTCTTCTCGCTCGTCATTATCGCGGTTTCGTTCCTGCCGGTGTTCCTGCTGGAAGCGCAGGAAGGCCGCATGTTCCGGCCGCTGGCCTGGACGAAAACCCTTGCGGTGAGCTTTTCCTCGCTTCTCGCCATCACGCTTGTGCCCGTGCTCATGCTCGTCTTCATCCGGGGCAAGTTGCGTCCCGAAGCCCGCAATCCGCTGTCCCGCATCACGCAAGCGATCTACCTGCCCATCCTTCGTCTCTGCTTGCGTTTTCGAAAAACCACGCTCTTGCTGAACCTCATTTTCCTTGTCTTCACGCTTCCGCTCGCTTTCAAGATCGGCAACCAGTTCATGCCGCCCCTGTTCGAAGGCTCCACGCTCTACATGCCCACGGCGCTACCCGGCATTTCCATCACGCAAGCCTCGCAGCTCATGCAAGAGCAGGACCGCGTGATCCGCTCGTTTCCGGAAGTGGAGAGCGTTTTCGGCACTGTCGGGCGCTCCGAGAGCGCGACCGACAACGCCCCGCTCGATATGTACGACACGACCGTCATGCTGAAGCCGCGCGAGCAATGGCGGGCAGGCATGACCTACGAAAAGCTCATTCAGGAAATGGATGCGAAGCTCCAGTTTCCGGGGCTGTCCAACACCTGGACCATGCCCGTCGAAAACCGCCTCGACATGGAGCTGACGGGCATCAAGACGCCGCTCGGCATGAAAATCCAGGGGCCGACCCTCGACGGCATTCAGCAAGCGGGCGCGCAGGTGCAACGCATCCTGTCCACGCTTCCGGGCGTGCGGTCTATCTTCGCCGAACGCGTCGGCCAAGGCTTTTACGTAAACATCGAAGTCAACCGGACGGAAGCTGCGCGGTACGGTCTGACCGTCGCTGATGTCCAGCAGGTGGTCACGTCGGGAATCGGCGGCAAGACCATCGCCGAGAACATCGAGGGCCGCCAGCGCTATCCGATCAACGTCAGATACAGCCGGGATTTTCGCGACAACGTCGAGGCGTTAACCCGCCTCCTGATTGCGACGCCGACCGGCGCGCAAATCCCCATTGGCGAAGTCGCCAAGGTTTCGTTTTCGCGCGGCCCCTCCATGATCCGCGACGAGGACGCGGCGCTGACCGGCTACGTCTATATCGATCTCAACACGACCGACTACGGCAGTTTCGTCACCCAGGCGGACACGGTGCTCCGGCAGCAGCTCGCGCTTCCGGCCGGCTACACCTACAAATGGTCCGGCGAATACGAATTCGAGCTGCGCGCGAAGCAACGCCTGGAGCTGATCGTCCCCGTCGTGTTTTTCGTGATTTTTGTCCTGCTCTATATGGTTTTCCATTCGGTCGCCGAGGCCGCCGTCCTGATCTTCCCGACGATTTATGCGCTCACCGGAGGTCTGATCCTCCAGCGATACCTTGGCTATAACTTCAGCGTCGCGGTCTGGGTAGGATACATCGCGCTATTCGGCATCGCCGTCGAAACGGGCGTGGTCATGGTCGTTTACCTGCACGAGGCGCTTGAGCGCCGTCTTGCTTCCGGCGTGCCGCTCACCGAGGCCGACCTGGAGGCAGCGACCATCGAGGGCGCCGTGCACCGGCTGCGTCCCAAGCTGATGACCGTCGCCGTCGTGCTTGCCAGCCTCGTTCCGATTCTTCGCGAAACCGGCATCGGTTCGGACGTGATGAAGCCCATCGCCGCGCCCATCGTCGGCGGCATGATTACGTCCACGATCCACGTTCTTATTCTCGTTCCGGTGTTCTTCGCCATGATAAAGGGCCGCGCGATCCGACGCGGCGCGAACACCGAGATCCCTTCGAAAGGAGCCGCCGATGAGACTTTAGCCGAGCAGCCGAAATAGGAGAAAGTTCAGCAGTCCAAAACAGTCAGTACAGGAAAGGTAAAAAAAGCATGAGCACTCGAAGACACATTCTCGCCGTGGCACTCGCCCTCACGGGCTTGCTCGCGGCCAACACAAACGCCCAGGACAAAGCGAAGGGCAAGGGCATGACGTTTCACGGAAAGGTTGAGGCCGTCACCGACAAGGGACTGACCGTCAACGGTGAAAAGGTCGAAGGCTGGATGGACGCGATGACGATGAGTTACCCCGTAGACAAGCCCGAGGTCCTTAAAAAGATCAAGGTCGGCGACACGATCATGGCAACCGTCTATAAGGGCGAAACCACGCTTCACGACGTGATGGTCATGCCGCCCGGCAAACAGAAATCTAAATGAAGATGGAGCGGTGCCCCACGTACGCGCATCGCTCTTCATCATGTTGTTTCCGCATGGCGACTGAGCTGCGGCATGTTCTTGGATTCGATTTTTACTAAAACATTCTTTGTACGCGGTGCGCGGCCTACTAGGCCGCGCACCGCCTTTTCATATTGTTAAAGCCGAGGGTTGGCGGATTTGCCCCGCGGAGCTTGAATTTCAACGCACTTGGGATTACATTTCCGGGTAGGCGGGTGCTCGAAAAAAGCTAGTGTACACAGGCGCTACACAGCCTAGATACGCGACAAATTATCCAGGCACTACAGTCGCTTATTTACCCCTCGATCTTTCGCGGGGATGAAGCATGGTTACTAATTAACTGATATTTAAAGGTAATCATGTCATCATGGTAGTATACAGTCAATTCACAGCCTAAGTTATTTCAAGCACTTGCCGACTTTTTATACCCAGTTCCTACACAGGAGTCAGCAATGCAAAAGCACTTTCTCATCGACGTTCAGCAGGTCAAGCCCGGTCTGATTATCTTCCGCAGGGGTGACGTGCAGCACAGCAATTGGTACAGCCGCGCCAAAGTACCACACACGAAGCGATACAAAACGGTTTCCCTAAAAACGCCAGATGTCGACGACGCCAAGGAGAAGGCGCGCGACTTCGAAGCGGAAATCCGCGCCATGCTGAAGCACCGGGTTCCGATCTTCGAACCACCCTTTGCCGAAGTAGCACTAGAATATTCGGCCTATCTCAAGCGTAAGGCCGAAATCGGTCAAATCACCTTGAACCGCTGGAAGACCGTCGATGGCCATATCCGGCTGCACTTGATCCCCTACATGGGCACCGATGCCATCACGGCAGTGACCGAAGAAAGATGGACCGAATACCCATTCTGGCGCAAGAAGAACAATGCGCCCGAGGAGCTAAAGAAACCTCGGCACAAGGGAATGCCGGGTCGTCCGCAAAGAAAGAAGGAGCCTCAAGAAGCAGAGGAACATGAGCCCGCCAAGGATGGCACCATCGTCGGCGAGATGATGACGCTCCGCGCCATCATGCGGTTCGCAGCGCGCAAGAAACACATAACGGAAAGCATGATACCGGCAGGAGACCTGCCGGAGGATACCGCGCGGCGGGAAGCCTTCACGCCGCAGGAATACCGGCTGTTACACACCAAGGCCAGAGAGTGGATAAAGCAGAGCAACAACCATATCACCGAATGGTATCGCTCGATGACTTACAATTTCATGCTCATCATGGCGAACACGGGCATGAGAAACTCCGAGGCGCGCAATCTCCGGTGGCGCGACTTCGACATGAGAAAGACAAAGGACGGACGTTCCTTCGTGGTCATGAACGTCCGAGGCAAGAAGAAATACAGAGAGCTGATTGCCGCAGGTTCTGTTGCAACGTACCTCGAACGGGTCCGCGCGCTGTTTATCGAAGCAAACAGACGGCGCAAACCCAAGGCATCGGATGAAGAACTCGCGCCGAAGCCAAACGATGCCATTTTTACGACATACGAGGGCGAAGGCTCGACAACCCTTTATGATGCTCCGGTTGCCGATCTGCTGGAGTTTTCAGGACTGCTCTACAGCTCGAACGGCAGCCGCCGTAGCACCTATTGCTTCCGGCACACCTATGCCACCTTCCGCCTGATGGAAGGCGTAGACGTTTATTTCCTTGCGAAGCAGATGGGAACTTCCGTCAAAATGATCGAGGAGTATTACGGCCACATCACGCCCTCGAAGAATGCCGAGCGCATTCTTCAGGGGATACCGGGATGGGAGCCGTCAGCGGAGGTCGTCGGCGGCACCATTGACAGCGTGAACGCTGGCAGCGACGGCGACCACCCCGCAAAACCCCGAAAGAAGTGAGGGCGTCTATGGATTTTCCGCCTGCCGGTAAGCGTCGAGATCGACGCGGCGGCATCTACGGCGGAAAATCCAAGCGCACCGCCCGCTGAAGCGGCGTTAGGTGCGCGACATAGAATAGAAGTGATAGGTTTCATTCTGGATAATCTCGTTCCTTTCCGGCGGACCGGGAAGCCCGATTTTATGCTCGGTCTGATCCAACCTCCCCCCGGAAACTCCAATCTCCCCTTTCCCGTTTCCCCCAGGGGAAAAGCCGGGGCGGCCGGGCTCCGCCCCGGCTCCTGGCGAAACCCACTTCCCAGAACGCTTCGGGCTTGCTAGTCCTTTCTTAAGCGAAAAGGATTTCCCCAGTGCTGTATCCAGAACTCCTCAAGGACCATCTTCTTAGAGCCGAACGAGGCGATATTCATTCCCAATACCGGCTCGGGGAGATTTACGGTACAGGCGAGTTCGGCGAGAAGGACTATGCAGAAGCCGCCAAGTGGACCCGCAAGGCCGCTGAGCAGGGGCACGCTGGAGCCCAGAACCGCCTTGGCATTCTATACGCCAATGGCTTAGGCGTCACGGAGAATCGCGCGGTAGCCGCCCAGTGGTTTCGCAAGGCTGCAAAGCAAGGCGACGCCGATGCAAAGGCCAATCTCAAAAACTTAGAAAAACTATCACCAGCTCTGATCTGGACACTATTCATGTTTATGGAGGCTGGCCTGCTCTACTGCTTGTGGACTGCGTTGGGGCCTGTGCCTACCTCGATACTAGCCGGCGCGCTCATCATTGCGGCAGCGATCAAAAGCAGGTAGCAGGAAATATCCTCCGCACTTCGCCGTTGCTCCCGCCCGCCTGCTCCAAAATTAAATCCCCCTTTCTCATTCCCCCGAGGGGGACGCCGGGGCGGGAGGGTTCCCCATGCCGCGCAAAACCGCGCGGCTCCCCACACAAGAGGGGTTTCAAACCGCTACGCTGCCCCCCTTGCGAATCCCCCTTGAAAAACCCGCGCGGCCGTCGTACCAAGCTAAAAACGCTACGCGGTCACGCCGCAAAAAAAAGAGCAAAACAATGAACGTCCCAGGATGTGATTTCTGCAACTACAGCGGCGAGGTGAACGGCAAACCCTGCCCTTCATGCAGCACCAACATCAGGGTTCCGGGTGAACCCTCCAAGGAACGGCTTGATAGGCGTCCACGGAAGCCAGCCAAAAAAGAAGACGACGCAGACTAAGACTAGGACCCCTTCCCCATTAAAACCATTTCCTTGCGATTTTGTTTTAGAGTGTGATAACGCGTGTTTATCACACTTTATCCGAATACTGGAAAGAAGCCCCCCGTTTTGAGTCACGATGCATTTTTCGACGGGGGCAACGCTGTCCACGATAAGAGCTCTTTCTGAACTTCGCAATCCACTCGGTTCTTGCTCGCTTCCAAAGGACGGGAAAGGCGAGCCCCGCGAAGGGCTCGCCTCCCAGGTTCACCAGGGTTTCGGCGTGCGGTATTTCCGCACGGCGATCTCGTCGCTGATATTCCGCAGCGAGGCTTCCGCCAGCGGCAACTCTTCGCACGCTCGGCGCAGGCGCGCGATGTCGGCCATCACCGCGTAGAACTTCGATTCCAGTTCCGGGGTGGACACATCTTTGAGATCGGCGGGAGGGATCAGAGTGTTCGACATGGGCTGTCTCCTTTTTGCTGAACAAATCCCCGAAGGGATGAGACAGCGACGCCATGCGCCAGGGCTGTGATGTCAATTCAAGTCTTCTCTGCCGTTGTTGCTTCCCCAGGAAAATGACCTTGCAAGAACGCAAGAAGCTCTGAATTGATAGCGCGGCACGCGCATGGCAAAGCGATCAGACGAACCATTCGGGAGTTGTTCGCAAAAAGGGGAAAGAACGTGCGAATGCGATGATCCAATCCGCCGGGCGAGGAGATGTGCACGCCGCGGAGCTGAAAGCGAAATTCTTTAAGGTGGGACCGATGTTGCCGCCGCGCCGCCTGGAGTGCGACGACTACCGCATGCGGCAGCGTCGCTCAAGGAACGGAAGCGATTAACGAGGCTTGCGAAATGCCGCAAGCTGAATTCGTGGTGATCCTGGGAGAAAGAGACCGTGTTGCTCGCCGTCTGCTTAGCCACCCGATCTTGGGTTAATATTCGCTTTAAGGGCAATTCGCCCGTTCGCTAACGAGAGGCATGTCGAAGCAGAGTGAAAGCGATTTTGAGGCTACACAAGACCGGGAAGACCCGGTCCTGAACGCCTTCATGGCGACCGAAGAATTCGAGGAATGGCAGGATTTCGGCGACGACGCCGACAAAATATGGGAGGACGAGAACCTTGAGAAAGTCGAAGTCCCAACGGCCTGGCTTCGCCGCGTCCTTCCAGAGATCAGGTCTTCCCCCCTCATCTTCAGCGCCATGGTTGAGGTTTGGAACCGCGAATGTGACCGCCTCGGGATGCCCGAGCGTAAGCTCAAAAGCACGCCCGAGCGGGCGGAAGAAGACGGAAACGACGGGCCGTTCTAACCCGTCGATGGTGGTAATACGTTTTTCTCAAAGCCAGTCCGGTGGTTAGCTCGCCGGGTGATCGACCACGGCGTCTCGGCGATTGCGGGCTTTGGTCCGAATAGCAGATGCCGCGCCCGCGCCCCTGCAAGAGCGGTGCGCCCATGAAGCGCATCGACATTATCGCCGCCGTCGTCATCGCACTCGCGGTGCTATGGCTCGTGCTCGCCAACGGAACCAACTTCACGGACCACCCAATTTCGACCGGGCTCGTCGCGCTTCTGATTTTCGGGTATCTCTTCGCGGCCTGGATGTCGCGCAACATGAAGGAGCCGCCGCCCCCCGAGAAGCAATTGCCGCCGCTCTCCGACAATTACGGCGTGGCCGACTTCGCTCCACAGCAGGGCATTGGCGCGAACAGTCTTTCCAACGGGATTTTCTTCGGCAAGTCCAGCTCGCCGGCATTCAACAACTCCAGCCTCTCGCAAAATCCCGGTGGCCCCGTCTGCAGCGAGCCCGCGCGCCACACCCTTATCGTGGCCTCGACCCGTTCGGGCAAAGGAACCCGCCTTGTAATCCCGACGCTACTCAGAAACCTGTCGTCGTCCTGCATCGTGATCGACCCGAAGGGGGAGCTGGCCGCCGTCACCGCGCGCGCCAGGTCTCGCCGGCAGCATATTCACATCATCAATCCCTGGGGCGAGCTGAAATCCACGTTTGAACCCCTGGGCTTTTCTCCGGCCACTTACAACCCGCTGGACATGCTGGACCCCAACGACCCCAACGCCGTCTCGCACGCGCAAGAATTCGCCAAAACGATTTGCCCGGTAGCGGAAGGAAAGGAGGACTATTGGGTGGGCTCCGCGGGCGACCTTCTCACGGCCGTTCTGTTGTATCTCGCCTACCAGCCCGGCGAGGAAAAGACGCTCGCCAGGGCGCGGCAAATCACCTCGCTCGACCGCACGAGCCTGGGCAAGATCATCGCCAACATGTGCGCGATCGAAGCACATAACGGAGCCATCCGGCAGTATGCGCAGCAGTATCTCGACATGGCCCAGGAAACCTACAGCGGCATCACGTCGAGCCTGAACCGCAAACTGGCCTTCGCGACGGATACGCAGTTTCAGCGCGCAACGGTCCGCTCGACATTTTCCATGCGCGACCTCACAGGCTTCGGGAAGGACCGCCCCACCACGGTCTACATCGTCGCCCCCACCCGCAAGCTCAAGACCCAAATGGTCTGGCTTCGGATGCTCATTCAATCAGCAATCGCCGCCTTCACGGAGCACCCAGGGGATCGGCAATACAGGTGCCTGTTTATCCTGGATGAATTCACCAATCTCGGCATGATCGAAGACATGCCAAATGACATCACTTTCGCAGCCGGGCACGGTATCGATTTCATGCTCATCATCCAAGGATTCACCCAGCTCAAGGCCACCTACCACGACCACGACGGCGCGATCAAGGGCAATTGCGCGTTCAAATACTTCTGCAACATCGACGACCTTGAGACCGCGAAATACCTGAGCGAAGCCCTTGGGCAAAGAACCGTCCGCACGATAGGGAAGAGCGAGACCACAGGACACAACATCGGCGCCAAGGGTGGGGGCGAGCGCGAAGGGGAGGGCACGGTCTACGGCGAAATGGGCAAGCATTTACTCGCCCCCAACGAAGTGATGCTGCTCGGCCCGGAGGTGGCTATTCTGTTCGCCCCGAAGTCAGCCCCGCACTATTTGCGGCCGGTGGATTACTGGCGGCTTCCCGAGGCGTTCAGCATGTACCCCGGCTTGTTGTCTGACCCGCCGTTCGAGTACGAACGCAACCCCCTGGAAAAGAAAAGCATGGCCCGGAGCGCGTTAGAACCACTCGCACCCCCGCCGCAGGACCATACGCCCGCTTCTGATCCCAGCCCTTCAGGCTGGCAGAAGCTTCGGCGATGGCTCAACTCGGAGCCGAACCCCAAACCGAAGGCACCGAAGTCGCCCTCGCCCGAAGAAACGCGGAGCGGCTCGCCCAATTACGATCCCGAGTATTACTCCCCATGGAAAATCGCGGAAAGAGAAGCCGCCGCCGCGAGGGAGCGCGAACAGAACGCCCCGCCAGCGCCCCCAACAGACAAGCGGCCGCCCATCGATTACATGCTGTACTCGGACCTCAACCCAAACCGTATCCCGTGGATGAAGCCCCCAGGGGAGGAGCCGGAGGAGAAGCCGCCAGCTCCGCCACCGTCCGAGAAGCCAGCAGTGGAGGTGCAGCCGGACCCCCAACGCAATCCGAACTCGCCGAAAAAGCCCAAACTACGGGACGGGGAATACGACGTGGACAGCGACACGTTCGAGCCGTACCGCAAGAAGCCGAATGGAGGCGACAGATAGACCGGAATCGGCTATAGTTGCCTCGCCTGTTCCTCCCTTCGGCTCCAGCAAGGGGCTGAGGTTGCGGGAATTAACCCGACGTTGGCTGGATCGGTGATAAACTCGATCCATACGCGCAAACCGACCGTTGGAACAGATTGCAAGCCATGGACGTGTCCCACGTCCTCGCACACCTTTGGTGTGCTGGCTTGCCAAAAGGGAAGGTGGCTTTCGCCCTCCCCGTTTTGGATTTCCCCTCCTGAAACAGGGCTTGACGCCCGTGTAACCCGTCCGGGGGCTCCGCCCCTGCGACCCTGCCGAAATGGGCCTTCGCGCCCCTTTGGAAACCCTGACGGGGGCCTTCGTGCCCCTGCGACCCAGACCCAGGGCTATCGCGCCCTGGGAACCACTCGTCAGGGGCTTTCGCGCCCCCGACACCCACGACCGATGTTTCGGCATCGGCTTCGAGTAAGCGGCGGCACGGGGCGCGCGTAGACGCCCTGGAAGGGAGGGCATCATGGCGGAGGACAGCCCGACGGGGCGGGACGACAGCAAGAAAATTACTCCGCCCCCGCCGCGCAAAAAGAGCCAGAAGCGGCGACGCTCCGCGCAGCTCAAAACGCCCATGACGCCGCGGGAATACGCCGAGGCCTGCGCCCTGGCCGCTGCTGCCGGAATGACCCGCGCCGCCTGGTCCCGGAGCAAGTTGCTGGGCACGCCCGGCCCCCGCTCACAGCGCCGTATGCCCGCCGACGCGAAAGCCCTGCGTGAGATTATCGGGCACCTCGGCCGCATCGGGAATAACCTCAACCAGATCGCCTACCACCTCAACTTGCGCGAAGCCCCGGATATTCCCGAGCTGCGCCAAGCCCTTGCCGATTATGCGCCCATACGAAACGCGATCTACAAAATCGTCGGCCTAGATCCCGCGCCCGCCGACAAGCCCGGAGGTGCGCGCAAGAAATGATCGCGAAAGGCGGCGCCCGAAGCGGACCCAAGCAGCTCGCGAATTACCTGATGCGCGTGGGCCGCTATGACACCGGCGAACCCGCCACGCTTCTGGAGTTGCGCTCGCCCTGGGCGGATGCGCCGAACGGCACGCAGGAGCGCACGGCGGCAAAACTTGTGGAAGCGTTCCGCGACTGGCAGACGCTCGCCGAGGGCACGCAGCAGGGCGAATTCGGCCTTTACCACGCGCAGATCAGCCCCGCGCCCGAATACGCGAAAAACATGACCGCCGAGCAGTGGATGCGCGCGGCCGACATTCTCGCGAAAGAGCTGGGGCTTGAGAACCAGGAACGCGCCCTTGTATTGCACGCCGGCAAGGACGACCGGCCCCACCTCCACGTCGTCTGGGCGCGTTGTGATCTCGACACGATGAAGCTGATTTCCGATAGCTACAACTACGTCGCCCACGAACGGGCGAGCGCGCGCATGGAGAAGGAATTCGGGCACGAATTCGTGCCGGGCAAACACGTCAAGCGGGATCGCGAGCAGCAGCCCGAGTTTCCGCAGGAGCGCATGAGCCAGGACGAGGCGCAGCAGGCCGCGCGCCTAGGCATGACCAAAGAGGAGCGCATCGCCCAGCTCGCCGAAATCCGAAAATCCTGCGATGACGGACTGGCGTTCAAGAACGCCCTCGAACAAGCAGGGTATGTGCTGGCAAAGGGGGACACGCGGGGCTTCGTTCTCGTGGACGGACAAGGCGAGATATTCAGCCTCTCGAAGCATCTGCCTGATTTGAAGGGCAAGGAATACAAGTCCTTCATGGCCTCCGTCGATCGCGCGCTCCTGCCGGGTGTCGACGAGGCGAGGGCATTGCAGGAGGCCCGTGAGCAGGCCCGTCAGGCCGCCGCCAAGGTCGAGCCCCCGGCAGAGCCCCAAAAACCAGCCCCGGAAGCGTCCAAATTCCTACCGCCCGAACTCGCACAGAAGCTTGAACAACCCTCGCTAACGCCTCCGCAACCGGAAAAACAGGCCGTTTCAGAGCAACCCACAGCGCCGCCCCCAGAGCCCCCGGCTTCCAAGTTCCTGCCATCGCTACCTGAGAATGCCCCCGAAGCGGCCCCGCTCCCCGCCGAGCAGAAGCCGCCGACGGAAGACCCGGAACTCATCGCCCTGAAAAAAGCCATCGCCGAGCGCCAGGCCGAGGACGCGCAGAAGTGGGTCGAATACGAGGCGCTGGAACACAGGCAGAAGGATTTCGAGCTGAGCAACGAAGGAGCATGGAAGCTCGAAGATTTTGACCTCCGGCAGCAGGAAGAGAGGGACGCATTTTTCGAGCGCATTAACGAACGCCGCAAGGGCGTTTGGGGCGTCATCGACGCAATCAACGCCAGGCTGAACCCGGTCGAGGCCGCCGAAAAGACCGCCGCGCGGCGGAAGGAAATCGACCAGCTCAGACGCAGGCAGGAGATCGAGCGGCGCGATTACATCCGGCTCCAGGAGCAGACGCGGCAGATGGAACTAGATGCCCTGCGGGAACGCCAGCACGAACAGCAGCGGTCGCGCGAGAAACAATACGCCGAGGACAGGGAACGCTATATCCGCGAGCACCACGCAGCGCAGCGTATCCTGGCGGAGCAGGAAGCAAAGCGGATAAAGGAAGAACTTGAAAAAACCAAGGACAAGAAGAAGGGGCCGCCACCTCCAACAATGGGAAAATAACCGGCTCGCTGGAAAAGCAGCACCCCCCGAGCCGGTTTACGAAAGTTGCAGGAACCGAGGGATTGCCCAACGCGCATCCGGCCTTCTCTCGCTTCATGGCGGCGCATCCGCGCCTCTCGCGGTTCTTTGTGGCGCTCCCGAAGGCCGCTTCTGTTGCAACCCTGGAATTGCACCACGCGCATCCGGTCTTTTCTCGATTTATGGCCGCGCATCCGCGTATTTCGCGTTTCCTTGTGGAGCACCCGAAGGCTACCGCCGTCGTACTGCGCGTCGCCCACCGCATCCCGTTCCTCGATCCATTCGTGCCGCTCGCGCCCCATATCACGGCCGAGTTTAGTCATTGCGCTAGGCCGCGGCCCCGTCGTAAATCAAAATTCCGGCTGTAGGGCGCAACATGAAACTCTCTGATCGTAGAGCCATGTTACGTCTCACCCCAAAAAAACCGCCCGGCGCTTTCGCGCGGGCGGTCCAATCAGTCTCGGTTTCGGCGCTCACGAAAGTAACCAACCTCGCACCGAGCAGGTTGAATTCTTCGCACAAACCGCCCCGGTGTTCCCCAGGGCTTTACACTCTCCTGCCAAAATTAACGATGAAAACCGTAGCTCTCTAAAGCTTGACTGATTCGCCGAAGATCATCTACTACGGACCTCCGAGGGTATCGACGAATCAGACAATGATGTACAATCCCCGCTAAACTCGCAGCTCCCAGAACCTCGCCGCATTGCACCAATCCAAGCAATTCAAAAGCATCATGGCGACCCCGCTTCCCAGCGGACCGGGCTCTACTCGGCCTCTCGCTTTGCTTCGGCGCTCACCGAGCCCCTAAAACGGGTCTCGGCCCATTCGGGTGACGATCCCTTTCGCGAAAAGAACTAGGGGCGTCGCCCCACGCGCAGCCCAAGGCACGGCTTCGCCCTCCGTGCCGGGTGTCCCCAGGCTTCCTCTGTCAAATTCTTATGTCGGAATCGTGCAGCCTGGGTGATCCCCCTCCCGGCCCTGCGACCTTGCGCTTTGCTAACCCCAACCTCGCCGGTGGCAGAGGTTCATACGCATGAACCCCTCAACCCAAGAGAAGGAAAACCAAATGACCGAGTTGTTCGCCCAGCCTTACGACATCACAGCCCAAGGCTTTTACTTCAAGACGCTCGAAGAGTATCAGGAGAAGTCAGCCAAGGCCCGGAATGCCTCCGGCTTTCCCGTGGAGGAATACGAAATCCAGTTCATCGACGGCGAGAGCATCGACGCCGCCCTGTTTGAGGCGCTGCGCGTCCATCAAGGCGATTTTCCGCAGTTCCTTGACGCCTGCGATGCGTGGGACGAAGACCAGAAGCGGAAAGCCATCATCGCCGTTGGCGAGTGCGGCTACAGTTCCGACCTCAGCTCAGGCGATCCCGACGACCTCGACGTGGACATTTACGAAGTGGACAGTTTGCGCGAGCTGGCCGAGCAATTTGTTGATGACGGCCTGTTCGGAGACATCCCCGAGCAGCTTCAACATTATCTCGACTACGACGCCATTGCGCGCGACCTTGGCATGGATTACACCGAAACCACCATCGCCGGAACGCGGCTTGTTTACCGCTGCGCATAGCAGCGCTAGAGCAGCCCCGGAAAAACGGCGGCCCGGCACAGAGCCGGGCCGCTTGCTTTTTTCAGCGTCGTCGCCGAGGCACTGGGGGAGTGTTCAACTTGCCCGAGCCGCCGTCGCCCCCAGGCTTCGCCTCTGCCTTTCCCGCCGCCGCTTTCTTGTGGTGACTTCTTTTCGATGTACCCGCCGCGGCCTTCACCTTGTAGCCGAGCTTCGCCAGCTTCGCATCGAACTCCTGTAATGCGGCTTCGCGTTGGCGCAGAAGATCGGCGATGAGCGCCTGTTTGCGTTCCTCGACCGACTTTATCTCCGACAGGACCTTTTCAACATCATCAGTCTTTTTTTCCTCTGGCATAGCGCTCCAAGTCTATCGGCCGCTCCGCGGCAGAACCCGTTCGAAGCCGCCGACCACATACGCGACGATCTTAAGCGAAAACTGCACGACCAAGCCGGCCAGGATCGCAATGATCTTCACGACCGTGGCCACCTCCAGGGCATCGGTTAAACTGCCGCCAGTGTTTCCCAGCGGTCCCAGCGACAGACCACCGTTGTAAATGAATGCGGCCATCGTGCCCAAAAAAATCACGCGCTCGACCAGCCGCGCGACGCGGCCAAGTTCGAACGGCTTTGGTAACAGCGCAACATCGGCGAACTCCGGCCAGCCTCGCCGCAGCAGCCATCCCAGCGTGAAATCACCTTGGGGCCGCTCGCACAACCACGTCAAGGCACGCGAAAGCATCATAAAACAGGCTTCCCTTGCAGCCGGGAACGCGAAACCTCATTTTAAAGGAAAACGCCAATCTCCCCTTTCCCGTTTCCCCCAGGGGAAAGCCGGGGCGGGCGGGTTCCCCCCACGCCGCGAAAACCGCGCGGCTCCCCCCGCAAGAGGGGTTTCAAAACGCTCCGCTGAAACCCCCCTTGCGCATCCCCCCACTGCAAGGCCGGCCGCAGCCGACGCTCAGGAGTGCTGCACGAAGACCGTTCCACAGTTCCCGCTTCGGATATCGCGATCCACGCAGCAATCGTACGGCAGCCGCCCAAACAACGCAGGAGGTTGAAAACCACCACCACAACCAGAGCCTTTGATTGCAATCGGCGCTGAAAACACGCGACATCTGAATTGGTCCGCGCCGTGCATCCATGCGCGGCATGAAACAAGGCGCTGACATGACGGCGAAAACGGCGACGCTGCTATGCGTACGTTCAAGGTTCAAAGCATCGACGAGCGCCGCGGCTTCCGCAACAGCGAAATTCGTAAACGTCAACCGGCCCGCCAGGAACCACCGGCGGGCACAGCAGCGCGCAGACTGTCTGAGGAGAAGCACTACACGCCAAACGAATTGGCGACCATGTGGCATCTCTCTCCCGCGACGATCCGCAAGCTCATCAGGGACGAAGCTGGCGTGGTGAGATTGCAGGGCGCCGGGATTGCCCACGGTAAGAGAAGCTATACGACCTTCTCCGTACCGGAATCAGTGGCTCTTCGCGTTCACGAGCGTCTCACTCAGGAGCCGCTCAAGGCGCAGCTTCCGCGACGCAACCCACGGAGCGTAGTATTTCTCCGTGACCGCAATGGACGCGTGTCCTAAGAGTTTGGAGACGTCTTCCAGCGGCACACCCTTCACGAGCAATCGGACGGCGAATGTATCCCGCAGTCGGTGCGGCCGGCAGTCATCGACACCGCAGGCCTTCCCCACCGCCTGGAGCCGTTCATAGACGGCCTGTCCCAGATAATCCGTTTCTCCATCCTCCGAGACCTGGCGATAGGCGAAGGGGAGCTTTTCTGACAACCAATCGCATTCGTCGATTTTCTTCTTCAGCTTCGTCGTCAAGTAGACTTCGAGCAGCTTCGGTGCGTCGTTCTTTTTTGCCTTGCGCGGATGAAACGAATAGACCCAGAGGAACTTCGATTTTTTGCACCGCGCCGGATCGAACTTTACCGCGTCGCTGACGCGCAGCCCGGTTTCCAGCATCAGCTCCACCAGAACCCGGAACGTCGCGGCCGACTTAGCATAGCCCGTCGTGCCGCCGTTAATCTTTCCGGCTGCATCCAGAATGGCCGTTACTTCCTTGCCGGAGTATGGCTGCTTCTGTTCATAGACGGCCTTGTGCCGCCGCATCTTCTCGACAAGAGATTCCGTGATCCACCCGCGGCGATACGACTCGCGCAGGAAGTGCGCGAGCTTCGCGATGCTGGTTCCCTTGGAGGTTCCTGCCAAGCCGGAAAGGCCATAGGTCTTGAAGTCCTCAAGGACATCGACCGTCAGTTCCCGGATGAAGAATTTGTTCTTCCCGTGCGCGAAGTCCTTCAGCCTGCCGAGCAGCAGCTTGTATTGCGCCAGCGTCCGCGGCTTCACATCCTCGCGGGCGTCGAGATAGCGCGCGATGCAGTCGTCGAGCTTCGGCCCGTGAACCGTCTGATCCTTAGCACTAGCGTTGAGCGAACGGAGCTTCGCTTCCGCAGCCGCCCAGTCGCGAACGCCGAGCGCCTGGCGCGGGTATTTCTCGTTGTCCGTCGTGCCCGTCAGCCAGATCGGGCACTCGCAATCCGTGAAAAATCTCTTCTGGGAAGTGGAAAGTTTGAGCTTGTGGACGCGGCAGTCCACCGAGTGACGGCGGTAGATGGAGAGCGGCACAGGCCCATTCTACACCCTGTTTTTGTACCGCCCCATGTACAACGGGTCTTTCACTCTATGTATCTTATAGATTCTTAAAAGGTTGGCTCCCCGGCATGGATTCGAACCACGATTCACGGCTCCAAAGGCCGCTGTCCTACCATTAGACGACCGGGGATCTGAGAGAAACGCCCAGATCCTCAGTTTATCATTCGCCGGTCGGAATCGTCTTGAGGAAATACTTCCACAACCGGCTTCCGTCTTGCCGCCGACCCTTAGCATCGAATATCTTCACGAACCCGTGGGCCCGACGCATACACTGATCGTTTCGCCCTTCACCTGATGGCTCAGCGAGGCGGGGCCGGGTGCCGCCACCCCACATCAATCCCACTCTGAGTAGGGAGTCCCCTCCAGACTCTTCAGATCCGATCCGCTGTGGACGTCCCAGATTCCGGGCGAGGTCTGGTCGACTGACGTCAGCGCGTCCTCCATCACGGCGCGCCAGGTTTGATCGGTGCCCGTGATCGGATCGATCGGGATTGCCCGAAGGTAGCCCTCTCCCACCAAGTCCTGCAGCGATTGAGGAGCTTTCTTCTTGTCGAAGGTGTACTCGTCGATCACCGTGCGCAAGGTGAACAGGTTGTTCTTCAGAAGACTTTCCTTGGTGCGGAGGAGAGCTTTTTGATACAGCGGAACGGCGATCGAGACCAGCACTGAGATGATGGCCATGACGATCATCAGCTCGATCAGCGTATAGCCACGTTTCAGCACGGACGCGCGCGCCGAGGCTGGTGCGATCAATTCTTTACCACTCTGAATATGACGTTCCATCGCGCGCGCGCTCCGTGCTCTTGGTATACACACTGAAAATATTCTGCCCGCCCCAACTGGTCGACTTGGGATCGTCCTGCATGCTGCGTTTACCCCAGTCATAGCTGTTGGTCATGGGATCGAGCGGAATCTTTCGCAGAAACTTGATCTTTTTCCCTTCGGCCGACTGCAGGAGTTTCACGCCCTCCACTAATTGTTCGAGCGATTCGGGATAGCCCTCGGTTCCCAGCTTGACCTCGATCTTTCCTTGCACCGTGGCATCTTTGTAATCGTCGATGGCTTTGTGAATCTGATCCAGCGCGCGGCGCAAATCGTGTTCTTTGTCGCGCCGCACCCGGTACCGCACCAGCGGGACCGACATGGACGTCAACAACGCCATGATGGTGAACGCCACGATCAACTCGACCAGCGTAAGCCCGCGTTGACCCTTCTTCCGCATACTTTTACTGTACCGTCACGGGAATCGATCCGGCGCCTGCCGGGATCGGCTGGCCTTTGGAATCTTTCAAGGCAGAATCGACCACCGAAATGGTGCTCTGTCCTTTTCCGACCGCGACGAAATTCAGCACCGCGATCGCTCCCGATCCTGAAACGCCGGGCGATCCGATCATTCGCGCCGCGGTGAGCGTTACCTCGCCCGTGTCGTTGCGGATATCTTTGATCAAATTTGCGCGAGCCCCGTCGCGCGTGAGCAAGTCGCCCGCAGCGACGTCGTTCAAACGCAGCTTGGTTGGATCGAACTTGATCTTTATGGGCGCCACGGTGAACAGGTCCGTCGCTCCGTCCACCGTGACAGTGACTGTCAGAGGATTACTCAGCGGAGTCTGGACCGAAGCCGGTGAAAATCCGATATTCACCTGTCCCGATGCCGCCGGAGCCGGTGGAGGCGGGGGAACGACTTTCGGAACTTCAGGTTGCGGCGCCGCCGTTTGGGCCGGGGCGGCCGTGTCCGCACGCGGTGTGTGTGACAACTTCACCGTCTGATCGGTACCCGCCGCGATGCCGCGCAAATTGTCGGCCGAATAATCCGGGGTCCGCACGATGTGCGGGATGATCGCGATCATCAACTCCCCGTGTTCCTTGTCGGTGTGGTTGCTCCCGAAGAACACGCTGCCCAGGACCGGCATATCGACCAGGCCCGGAATGCCGCTGACCGTCTTCGAATCCTGGAGCTGCGAAAGACCGCCCAGGATATTCACTTCACCTTCCCGCAGGCGCAGGTCCGCGGTGTTCTTGTTTTGTCCGATCACGGGTTGCGAAAGTCCGCCCAGGTTGAGATACTGAGCCACGCTCGAGATATCCACCTCGATGTGCAGCGTCACCTCGGAATTGGAATGCACCTGCGGCACGATTTTCAAGTTCACGCCGGTATCGATGTAGTTGAACTGGGTGGAAACCAGGGGGCTCACGCCCACGGTGCCGACGCCCGGTTGAAAACTACCGGTCGCATAGGGAATGCGCTGGCCGACTTTCAGCTCCGCCGTCATTCCATCGGAGACGCGCAGCGTGGGCGAGTTGAGAATCTTATTTCTGCTGTCGCTGAGCATCAGGTTGAGTAACGCTCCGGGCAGCGACGTGGAAAAATCGTTGGTCGAGATGTGCGAGAGGCCGTTCAGGGCGACGAGTTGGCCGATAGACGCTCCAGTCGCTCCGGTTGCGCCGATTACCCCAGTTGCTCCCGACGCACCCGAGGCGCCGTTGTTTCCGTTGTTACCGTTGATCACCACCGGATTCCTGGGCGAAAACACGAACGGAACGTTCAGCCCCGGAGTGCCGCTCGAATTGACGATGCTGGCGGCCAGGTCGCGCGTGCGGCTGCTGTTGGCCTGCATCACAATGACGTCGATCACCACCTCGGATTTTGGCTTGTCCAGATCGTGTACCAGTTTTTCCGCCAGATCCACCGCGTCCAGCGATCCGCGCACGATCATCGCCTTCTGTGCGTTGTAGGTAAACACGCGGCGGATGTCGGCCACGGTGCGGATGGCGGTCGCGATTTCCTGAAATTCCTGCACTGAAGTCGCGTTGGTGATGTAGAACGTCTTGACCACTTCATCGTCGTAATCGCGATGCTTGGTGGGATTGTCTTCCGCCACAAACACCGCATTGGCGGCAATCGGTTTCCAGAAGGTGTGCGTCAGCACGGCGAGATAATCGAGCGCCTGCTCCGGCGAGGTCGTACCCAGCTCGACGTTAAAGCCGCGCGTCGGCGGCGAGTATTGTGAGTCGAACAGAACGTTCACGCCCGCCAGCTTGCCCACCGTTTCATACAGCACCTTGGGTGGCTGATTGTTCATTTTGAGCGGCCCGATGGACCGCAGCACTGGCCTCAGTTCCGGTGGCGATTGAATGGATGACAAACGCGTTTCGGTTTCCCGGCGCACGCGATCCGCGGGCGTCATTCCACGCTCTTCTGGATTCGCGGAAGGCTGCTTGATCATCTGCTGCGTGCGGCGGATCTCCTGAATGGAAATTGCCGACGACGGATCGGAAATCAGCGCTTTCTGAAACTCGCCCAGCGCCTCTTCAAGTTTTCCATCGGCCCGGAGTTTTTGTCCCGCCGTTACGTGCTTGGCGCCGGCTTGCAGCCGGGCTCTCCGCATCGCGATCATGTACTGCGCGTCGCCGGGCTTGATATCCAGCGCCTGGAGGTAGAATTCCAAGGCGGCATCCCAGTCCTGGCGCTGCTCGGCAGTCTGACCCTGCTGATACAGCTTGTCGGTCTTGCTCTTGGCCTGGAGCACGACAGAAAACAGGAGAAGCATCGCGCACAGTGCCGCCAATACACGTAAGTGTTTACGATTCATTGAATTACAGCTCACTCATTAATGGACGTGCTAAACTGGGCTCGAAGCCTCTCGAAGGTATTGACGCCGTTACGGTTCCGCGCGTGGAATCCAAAATCAAAATCCTGAGCGATAACCGGTCCGCCGGCCATCATTACTCTTTGTCAGACCGCATGGAAGCTGGGCTGGTCCTGACCGGAACCGAGGTCAAGGCGGCCCGCGACGGCAAGATCCAATTAAAGGAGGCGTTCGGCGAGGTGACCGGCAACGAAGCCTGGCTGGTGAACGCCCACATTGGTCAATACTCCCACGGCAACATCATGAATCATGAGCCGATCCGCCGCCGCAAGCTTCTGCTGCATCGCGCCGAAATCGACAAACTGCTGGGCCAGACGCGCGAAAAGGGCCTGACCCTGGTGCCCACCAAGCTATACCTCAAGAACGGCCTGATCAAAGTGGAACTGGCAGTCGGAAAAGGGAAAAAGCTGCACGACAAGCGTGAATCGGAGCGCGAGCGTGAAATGGATGCAGAGGCGCGGGCCGGGATGCGGCGGCGGTCGAAAGACTGACGGATCACTCGTCGCGCAGCGCGATGACCGGGTCGATTGTCGCGGCTTTGAGGGCCGGACCAGCGCACGCTGCCAGCGCAGTGAGCGCGAGCAGGCTGCCGACTGCGGCGAACGTCAGCGGATCGTCAGGCCTCACGTCATAAAGCAGATTGGCCATGAGCCTGGTGAATCCAAACGCCGCGGAGATTCCAATTAGGATACCGGCCAGCGCGACGCCCATGCCTTCGATCACGACCATGCGAACGACTCCGCGGGTTTGTGCCCCGAGTGCAATACGGACGCCGATCTCGCGAGTCCGCTCGGCGACGGAATAAGCGATGACGCCGTAAACTCCGATCACCGCCAGGATCAGTGCGACCGACGCAAAGATACCCAAAAGAAACAGATTGAACCGGCGCGGTGCGATCGATTCAGCCAGAGCCTGATCGAGCGTTTTGACGTCATAAGCAGCCTGGGCAGGATCGAGATCCGCGATCGTCTTGCGAATCGCCGGTATGATCGCTGCGGGATTCGGAGTCGAGATCGCAATATTCGTGGATGGTACCGGGCCGCCGAATTCGGAGTAAGGAATATAGTTTTCGGCGGGAGCTGACGCGTCCAGCTTGCCGTATTTCAAGTCGGCGACGATCCCGACCACAGTTGAGCGCTCGGGGATCGCGACACCTTGTCCGAGTGGATCGGTGGCGCCGAAAGCTTCGCGAGCCATGCTTTCGTTCATCAGAATCGCGTGACGGTCGGATTCGGTGAGCCAGCGTCCTTTTAGCAACCGCATTCCGATAGCGCGGTAATAGCCGGGCGACGATGCGTTGATCCGGACGATATGAGGTGCATCGTCGTTCGGAAATCTCCCGTCGCTGAACAGCATCCAGACGGAAATTCCGGCGGAGCGGACGCCGGGAATACTTTCGAGACGCCGGATCAGCTCGGCAAGATAGAGCTTTGCAGTGCCTGGGCCGCGGACCTTAAAGGTGAGGATTTGCTCCGGCGTAAATCCGGCGGGATGCTGATTCATTCGCCAGAAGCTCTTGAGCATCAGACCGGCTCCGGTCAGCAGAATGATCGCCAGTGCGAGCTCGGCCGCGACCAGGATACGTCGAAAGCGAAGATTGGCAAAACCGTCCGATGCACGCGAACCGTCCTTCAATCGCCTGTGAAGATCGCCGCGCCAGAGCGAGAGTGCGGGTCCGATGCCGAACAGAAGCGCGGTCGCGATGGCCACGACGAAAGTAAACGCGAGCACGCGAGTATCGATGGTGGCTTCGCCAAGCCGAGGGACTGCGTCGGGCGAGATGCGAATAAGAGCGGCGATTGCCCAGCGAGCCACGAGAAGTCCCGCCGCGGCGCCTATGAAGGTCAAAACGAGATTTTCGACCATCAACTGGCGGATGATCCGCATGCGGCCCGCACCGACCGCGGCGCGTATCGCGATCTCGCGTTGCCGGGCGCTGGCTCGCGCCAGGAGCAGATTCGCCACGTTCACGGCCGCGATCAGAAGGACGAAGGCGCCTGCTGCAAGGAGAACAATCAGCGCCCGGCGTACACCGCTGACGAGTTTTTCCTGGAGCGGCTGGGCATACAGCGTCGGCGAAAACGGCCGCATCGGCGAGGATTGGATCACCTGCCGTTGAATCACTTCAATTTCGGCCAGCGCCGGTTCGATCCGCACAGAGGGTTTCAGCTCCGCGACCACGCTGCCCGCGCGGAACCGCGCCAATTCGTTTGCCGTCACGGGAAAGTAGCCGTCCATCTTCGACGATGCCCACCAGGCAGGGAGTTGAAAACGAAAGCTGCTCGGCAGCACTCCGACCACGGTAAAGGGACGCTCGTCGACCAGCACTGCCTTGCCGATGATCTGCGGATCGCCTGCGAATTCGCGCTCGAAGAAATTCGACGAAAGAACGACCACGTTCTGCTCGTCAGGCCCGAACACGCGGCCGAGCGCGGGGCGCGGGCTGATAATTCTCCAAAAATCACCCGCGACCTCAAGGCCATTCATTTGCACGACTCCGTTGGACGTCTGGATCGCCGCCTGCTGCGGGGTGAACGCCGCCATCGCCTCGAACGACCGCGCCTGTTTTCTCCATGCCGCGAAATCCGGCAGGCTGGTGAAATCGCGCTGAAGATGTGAATCGAACTCGTTCAGCCAAACCAGGCGGTCCGCGTGCGGATACACGATAGGTTTAAGTAGTACCGAATCGATAACGCTGAACACGGCCGTGTTCAACCCAAGCGCGATGGCGAGCGTCGCGACGATCACCGTGGCGAACATCGGGTCGCGGCGAAGCGTGCGCATGGCATAGCGCGCGTCCTGATAGATCTGCTCCAGCCACACACGCTTCCAGACCGCGCGCGTTTCTTCTTTTACACGGCTGACGTTGCCGAATTTGCGCAGCGCCGCGTAACGCGCTTCCTCGGGTTCCATCCCGCACTCGATGTTGTCGCGAGTCTCGCGCTCGATATGATCGCGAATGTCGTCATCCAGATGGTCGAGGTTCATCGCTTGACCTCCGCGGGCTTCAGAACCCGCGCGATGGCGCCGGCGAGTTTTTCCCATTTCGTGGTTTCTGAGCCCAGCTGCTTGCGGCCCTTAGCGGTCAGCCGGTAATACTTCGCCTTGCGGTTGTTTTCGGACGGGCCTTCTTCGACGGAAACCCAGCCGCGCTTCATCAGACGGTGCAGGGCGGGGTACAGCGAGCCCTCTTCCACTTGCAAAACGTAATCGGAATTGTGCTGGATCGCCTTGGCTATGGCGTGGCCGTGAGCCGGCCCGAACAGAAGCGTGCGGAGGATCAGCAGGTCGAGCGTGCCTTGCAGGAGCTCGATGCGCTCGTCTCGACGCATAGACATTCTAGGTGAAGAATACGCAAGCTCCAATAGAATGTCAAGGGGAAAGGACTCGGCTAACATGAATAGTTCATGGACACAAAGCTCCTGTATCAACCCCTGGACAAAATCGAAGCCGATGCGGTGGCGGTGGTTCTGTACGAAAACGACCCGGCGCCGGCGGACTTGAAATTCGCCACATCCTGGCTGGATGAAATGCGCGCGTCGGGAGAATTCGCGGGAAAAACCGACGAGCTCGCCGTGCTGCATCAGCCGCAAGGGATTCGCGCAAAGCGGCTGGTCGTGGTGGGGGGAGGGAAGCGCGACGCGTTCGATTTGCGGAAAGCCACGGCCACCACGGTTCGCGTGTTGAAGCAGAAAGGCGTGAAAACGCTGGCCTGGTGGCTAAATGGCGCCGATCCGGAAGCCGCCGTGGAAGGCGCGATCCTGGGGAATTTCGAGCCCGACTTTTATAAGACGTCCAACCAAGGTAAATCTTTAGACGCATTCCACGTGGTCGCTGCCACCAACGGCGCCGAGCTGGATAAAGCCTTCGAGCGCGGACGCATTCTGGCGGAATCGCAAAACTTCACGCGCGACCTGGTGAATGAACCGGCCAATCGCCTGACGCCCACGATTCTCGCCGATCGCGCGCGCGCCATGGCTGCCGAATCGGGACTCGAATGCGAGGTTCTCGATCAGGACCGTATGCGGCAGCTCGGCATGGGATCGCTGCTGGGCGTTTCGCAAGGCAGTGCGGAGCCACCGGCGCTGATCATTATTCGCTACAAACCCGTTGCGCCAGCTAAATCCAGCGATCATCTCGGTCTGGTCGGAAAGGGGGTGACGTTCGACACGGGAGGCGTTTCCATCAAACCCGCCGACGGTATGGAAAAGATGAAGTACGATATGGCCGGCGGCGCGGCGGTACTAGGCGCAATGAAAGCGATCGCGCAGCTGAAACCGTCCATTCCAGTCACAGCGCTGGTGCCCGCCGTGGAGAACATGGTCGGGAGCCGGGCGCAGAGGCCTGGCGACATCGTGAAATCGCTGAACGGAAAAACCATCGAAGTTCTGAATACCGACGCCGAAGGACGGCTTATCCTGATCGACGCGATCACGTATGCCAAGCGCCTGGGCGTTACGCACATGGTCGACGCGGCGACGCTGACCGGGGCGATAGTGGTGGCGTTGGGGAGCGTTAACATCGGTGCGTTCACCAACAATGAAGCGATGCTCGGAAAAGTGATGGCCGCTGCCAAAGCCGAGGGCGAAAAGATGTGGCACATGCCGCTTGACGACGAATATAAAGATCTGCTGAAGAGCGCTTTCGCCGATCTGGCCAATATCGGCGGCCGTTATGGCGGAGCGATCAGCGCGGCGTGGTTCCTTAAGGAATTCGCGGAAGACACGCCGTGGGTGCATCTGGATATCGCCGGCACTGCGTGGCTCGACGACGCGAAGCCGCATATGGCCAAGGGTCCGTCGGGCGTGTGCGTGCGGACGTTCACCAGGCTCGCGTTGAACTGGTGATTTCGTCGACCTTCTTGCGAATAGAATAGACAGATGAAAACCGCACGCTTCTGGACACGAGCCGAAGAAGGTTTTGAGGACGTTCGCGTCACGGCGCGCGGCTGGTCCGATGAAAGTATCGAATCCGCCCGTGCCAAGGCTCGCGAGATCGCCCGGCGTGTTGCCGAACGCATTGCCGGCGACTCTGGCAAATCACAGCGCTATCCCTACGGCGACCGTCCCTTGCCGGAGCCCATTCTCCGCGAGTTCAGCGGTGCGATCGTGACACGCAACGTCTACGGCGCGCTAGTGCTCAACACTGAGCGGCTGATGTTCGTCGATGTGGATCGAAAAGATACACCTAAGACCTCCGGCGGCGGACTCTTTGCGTCTCTCTTCGGAAAACCTAAACCAACCGCCCCCGCGAGCGCCAATCCGCTGATCGACGCGATGAAAGAAGTCTCAGTGCGGCATGGTCTTTCTGGCCGCCTTTATGAAACAGCCGCCGGTTACCGGTTGCTGATCACGAGTGCTGCATTTCAAGCCGGAACCGACGAAACCGAAATGCTCCTTAACGAATTCCACTCGGATCCGCTATACATCCGTTTATGCCGGATGCAGGAATCCTTCCGCGCACGGCTTACACCCAAACCATTTCGAATCGATTTCCGGAATCCTCCTGGTGAATTTCCGTTCGAAACACCCTCCGATCAGGCCGCGCAGGACCGGTGGGTTGCGGAGTACGAGGCCAAATCGCGATTGTTCGCGACTTGCCGTTTTGTTGAAAGCATCGGGGGCAGCGTTGTCGCCCCTGGCTTCGACGAACTGATTCAATACCACGACAGCGAATCCAAGGCGTCCAGCGGGCTACAACTGGCCTGAAGCGCGAATGCACACGCACCGAAGCCGTGTGCATTCGCGTGGAATCTTTATAGCGATCGTAAGAAGTTCAGAAGGTCCTGCTTCTGTGACGCGGTCAGCCCAACGAAGTTCTGGATGACCTGATGCGCTTCGCTTCCTGTGCTGTCATGCGCCGCGATGGCTTGCAGCAGATCTGAAGTCCTTCCGTCGTGCAGGAAGAACAGACGCTGTCCGAGGCCCCACAGCGGTGCGGTCCGGAATTCGTCCGCGCCCGCGGCGCCTTGCGGGACGCCATCGGCCAGCCCGGACCCCATGTGATGGATCGCGATATCGGAGTAAGGATGATACGTCACCGTGCTCATCCCCGTGAAATTGGACGAGGCCGAGGTGAGCGACGACGAGTGGCACAGCACGCATCCCGTGGAAGCGAACAGCGCCTGTCCATTCCTTTCCGAGGTAGATGCCGTATCCGCCGCCGGCGGCGCGCTCAGTCGCATGAAGATCGCGAAATTCACGGTGTCAGAGGACATTTTGGAAGCCGTCCCCACCAGCAGGTGAAAATCGGGATCCAGGATGTTGGTGGTGTCTTCCGGAGTTGCGTTGAACACGCAACCCGGCACAGCCGACCGCTCGTTCGGAAACACTTCGTTCGACACTCCCTGCTCAACGTTATACGCTTCGCCAGCGAAAATCTGCAGGGACTTGTTCTGCGCTTTCCAGCCGAAGCGCGTGATGGTGCCATCGTTGCCGGAGGTGTTGAATCTCCCGCCAATACCCAGCGCCGCTCGTGCCGACGCGGTAGCCGCGAGGTTGGCCTGAAGTGTAGCGTCCGGCGTGTTCTCCACCAATCCGAGTCCGAAGGTGGGCGTCGGGATCCGGAAGATCACGTTATGAGCGGCGAGTTGTGTGGCGAAATCCGGCTGCGCCAGCGTGCATCCGGGAGCATCTTTTCGTCCCTTGATGGTGTAAAGACCGTGTACGCCTCCGTCGTTGGCGACGAAGCGCGCCTCCCGAACCGGACCATCCACGGTGATAAACGATGGAACTGTGTTGGTCGCCCCATCGAGTGTGGCCAACGCGACCTGTGGATTCTGCACGGGATTCTGTTTGCTGGTCAACCCCGGACTGCTGCCACCCACAGCCGGCTGCGCATGACACATCGCGCAGCTATTTCCGTTGAAGGTCGGTCCAAGACCGGAACCCGCTTCACCGGCCAATCCGCCGGACACGGAGTCGACTTCTTTGAAGCGAGCCTGCGCCTGTGTGAACAGAAGCGTTTCGTTGAAATTGAGCGTCGGAAATTTGCCTCCGGCTCCTGCGCCCCCGCCCCGCGGACCGGGATCGGTTTGCGCGTTTAGATTCCCTGCGCCGGTGACGCAACACGCGGCGCAGGCGATTCTGAGAACAAGCTTGCGAATCGACATTTAGTCTCCTTGGTTTTCGTTCATTCCATCTCTGTTCAAGCTTTCCGAACAAGCCCCCCAACCCAGGAACAGCGAGTCCGGGCACACGTATCCTGCATGCGTATTTTTGTGTTCAACGCGTGATTTTCACCCGGCTCAAGCCCAGCGCGGACTCTCCGCACTTCGCCTGAAACAGGAAAAAATTAACATGGCTTAGTGGATGAGTTCAATGAGAAAACAGCCTTAGCACCAAGCTACGCCGTGGCGTTCCACCGGTGGTATGCCGTAATCGAGATTACGTGCGCACGAGAGTCTTTTCACACCATCGAAATGTCACAGACGGAACGCGCTCCATGAGTGTCGCGCCTCAAAATGACAGCTGTCCCGCAGTCCGCGCGGCCGTCAGTTGAGGCGCGACAGTGATGGAGCGCGTTGTTCGTATTAACGGACTAGGCCGTTAGGATTCGCTGATCGTCACGCTTTTCAACGTATCGCCCTGCTTTACGGCGTCCACCACATCCTGCCCCTTGGTGACTTTTCCGAACACAGTATGCTTCCCGTCCAGGTGTGGAGTCGCGACGTGCGTGATGAAAAACTGGCTGCCGTTGGTGTTGGGTCCGGCATTTGCCATGGACAGCGACCCGACCTTGTGCTTGTTCGGATTGCCGTGGGTTTCGTCCTCAAATTGGTAGCCGGGTCCGCCGCGCCCGGTGCCGGTGGGATCGCCGCCCTGAATCATGAAATCGGCGATGACGCGATGAAACACTGTGCCATCGTAAAAGTTTTCGCGCGCCAGGAACACAAAGTTGTTCACGGTCTTTGCCGCGTCCTTGGCAAAGAGCTCGCAAACGATTTCGCCGCGTGACGTGTTGAACGTCGCGGTGTATTTCTTGTTCGCATCGATCGCCATCGCGGGCGGAGTGGAGTATTGTTTTGACATGTCAGCTACCAGTTTAGCCGTTCGTCCTTAGCCATTCACAATTTCGCAGAACTTCCCAAAATCAATATTTCCGCCCGAAGCGATCGCCACAATTTTGCCCGGTCCCGCCCGGCCCGACATGGCTGCCGCGAGCGCACAAGCCGCGGCGCCTTCCAGGATCACCCGATTTCGTTCGGCAGCGACCCGGATCGCCGACGCCGCCTCGTCGAGGGTCATAACAAAAGATCCATCCAGCCATTTGCGCGCCATATCCAGCATGCCTGGAAAAACCGTCTTGCTGGCGATTCCGTCCACGAACGACGGCCGGTAATCCACGATCACCGGTTTTCCCGCGGCCAGGGACGCCGAAAGCGGAGCTCCCGTGTCGCACTCGGCGGCAAACACTTTAACCGACGGCTTCAGCGTCTTTACGACCGACGCGATCCCGCAAGCTAGTCCGCCGCCGCCCCAAGGTACTACGACCGCGTCTAGGTCCGGCAGGTCTTCGATCAGTTCCAGGCCGATGACGCCGTTGCCCGCCATCACGTCGGGATCGTCGAAGGCGTGGATAAAACTAGCGTCGACGCCAGGGAAGGAGCGTTCCTCGAACGTCCGCCACCATTGCTCGAAGGGGACTTTTATAATTCGCCCACCCAGCCGCTCGACGGCGCGAAGCTTGGTTTCAGGAGCCGTTTCGGGAGTCACGACGGTTGCCGGAATCCCCATTCGCCGGGCGCAATATGCCACTCCCTGCGCCATATTACCGGCGGATGCGGTCAGCACCCCGCGGGCGATCCGGTCTCGTCCGGCGCGAGCCATGGCGTTGGCGGCTCCGCGAATCTTGAACGATCCGATGGGCTGGAGGCTCTCCAACTTTAAAAAGACTTCATGTTCGTTGTCCGTGTTGAGGCGGATCAGCGGTGTTCGGATGGCGATTCCCGCGATGTTTCGCCGCGCTTCCTCGACGGCGGTGAGAGTGATGATCATTCACAATAAATTTACCGTAGAAGCTGCAACAACCGCGCATCCGATGGCATCTCATTAAACGTAGCAAGAGTGAAACGTAGTCCAAGCTGGAAGCACAGGTACAGTGAACGAGACGCACGAACCTGCCGATAAGGGACGCTAGAAGCAGATTTACTGGACTCCCGCGTGCATGGACAAAGGCAGGAAGAAATGGGGTCGCCAATGATTATCGGAGCCGCAATCGCAGGATTGTTGATCGTTTCTTTGTTTTTCGAGATGATTTCGTCATCTCCCAAACATGGTGACGAGCAACCCGCCCGAATCAAAACCGTGAAGTAATGTCACAGTAACTGTGTCAAAATGGCGGCATGCGCGCCGCCCTGGTACTTCTCGCTCTTCCGCTCTACGCTCAAATTAAGTACGATCTGGTGATCGCCGACGGTCGAGTTGTCGATGGTTCCGGCGATCCCTGGTTCTATGCCGACGTCGCCATCAAAGGCGACTCCATTGCAGCGATCGGCAAGTTCGACCGGGCCTCAGCTAGCCGCTGGTTGGACGCCAAAGGCCAGGTGGTTGCCCCCGGATTCATCGACATCCATACCCACGCCCGCCGGGGAATCTTTCTTGACCCGGCGGCCATGAACTACATCCATCAAGGCGTTACGACGATCATGGAAGGACCCGACGGCAGCTCGCCGCTTCCTATCGGGCCGTTTCTGGAAAAGGTAGCCGCCCTCAAGCTTGCTCCCAATTTTGGAACTTTCGCCGGGCAGGGAAGTATCCGGGATGCCGTCATGGGCCTCGTCAACCGCCCGGCAACTGCCGAAGAAATCGACAAAATGCGTCAGATTACCCGTCAAGCCATGCTGGATGGAGCCTTCGGCGTCACCACCGGACTGTTTTACGTCCCTGGAAACTTCAGTTCGACGGAAGAAGTGATCGAGCTCGAAAAAGTCGTGGGCGCGATGGGCGGGATGCACCATTCGCATATGCGCGACGAAGCCGCTCACGTCCTGGACAGCGTCCGCGAGACCATCAGGATCGGGGAAGAAGGCGGGCTGCCGACGCAGGTGACTCATCACAAGATCATCGGGAAGGGGAACTGGGGGAGGAGCGTCGACACCATTCGCCTGGTGGAGGAAGCTCGCGCCCGCGGCGTCGATGTGACCATCGATCAATATCCTTACACCGCTTCCAGCACCGGAACGGCGAGTTTGATTCCGCAGTGGGCGCAGGAGGGCGGCCAAAAATCGCTGGTCGAGCGCCTGGATGCTCCGGCGCAACGGACCAAGATCAAGGCGGCGGTGATCGAGAACATCAAGTTCGATCGCGGCGGCGGCGATCCAGCCAACGTTGTTATGGCGAATTGCAATTGGGACAAATCGCTCGCGGGGAAGAATCTGGCGCAGATCACTAAGGCTCGCGGCCGGGAAGTGACGGTCGAAAGCGCGGCTGAAACGCTGCTCGAAATCCAGCACTCGGGCGGCTGTTCCGCGGTATTCCATGCCATCGCCGAGGAAGACGTCGAGCGCATCATGAAATATCCGTTCACCATGGTTGCGAGCGATGGCGAAGTTCCCCAATTCAACGTCGCGGCTCCGCACCCGCGCAGCTACGGAACGTTCACGCGGGTTCTGGCTCGCTACGTCCGCGAACGGCACACCATCACGTTAGAAGATGCCGTTCACAAGATGTCGGGGCTGCCGGCACAGCGGCTGAAACTCTACGATCGCGGCTTGATCCGCCCCGGCATGAAGGCTGATCTCGCGGTTTTCGCTCCTGCGACCGTCGAAGACAGAGCCACGTTCGAGAAGCCGCATCAGTACGCCGTCGGATACAAGTACGTGCTGGTGAATGGCAAAGTGGTCATCGAGAATGACAAGCTGACTGCGGAGCGTCCCGGCCAAGTGTTGTACGGTCCGGCGAAAAACTAGCGAACAGTCCCGGTGATTCGGGCAGCGATTTTGCCAAGAATCCGTTTGCCGGGGCCTGGGACGCTCGCAGACGCGATGTACGAGATTTCCGCACCCTTGGTATGGCGAGTGCCTTTTGAGCCCGTCGATTTTGGTCTATCGAAGTCGCAAGAAGCTGATTCCGTGAACCTTGCCGAAAAAGACGAAAAACCGGCGCGATTCGCAAGCGACCTGGGATCCGCTGTCGAAATCAGGACACGCCACTGGAGCACTTGTAGAGCGGTCGATGTTGACGTGTCCACGCGACGACGGCTAAAGCCGTCGCTGCACTCGCGCCACGGTCTAAGGTGCGAAGCTGGACCGTCCCTGCACGCCCCAATGGCCGTTCTTCAACGTGACGATGTACAGTGACGGGAATTTTCCAATCTCTTTCCCGCTGGCATCGTAGCGAACGAAGGTCACCGCAAAATGCACTTTGTCGGGTCCGCTCTGGATCACCGTCATGGATTCCCATCGGCTGTGGTGCCAGGGCGCGAGCCGCTTGGGATAGTCTGTGTTCTCTCGCGCGAAATCTTCGGCGTTCTGGTACACGCGAACTTCATTGCTGGCGAACCGGACGTGCGGATAGTTGAGCGTCGCCGCCCAGGCCCCGGGATCGCGCGCGTTGAACGTAGTCATGAACTCGTCCATGGCTTTGCGGGCCTGCGTCTCGGATTGTCGATCTTGCGCGGAAAGTGCGATCGCGGCGAACAGCAACAACGAGAATCCTTGAGTCATGGGTTTTGTGATTATACGCCAAAGTAGCGGTTACACTGTGTGTCCTGTGGAAAACCTGTGGAACGAGCGTGGAATTCGTACCCCCGTTTACCCTATGCCCTTGACAACAACATCTTATGCTATGCTTTACAGTTTCGGGTCAAATCTATGGACCAATTGAAGTTTGTCTTTGCTTTCGTCGTAGTCGGTGTGAGAGGCTTTGCGGGCTCCAGTGCACCCTCTGTGCCTCAGTGTTTCAAAGTTCACTCGTTGATCCGAATGGATGAGGACCACTATTGGGCCAACTGGACGAACGCCTGTCCTTATACGATCGACTCTGTGTACGTCTTGGTTAAGTTCAGCGGCCGGTCTGTCTCAGGCCCGGCGAACGGAGTGTGGGCGCTCCATTTTGTCACTCCAGGCACGCATCAGGTCACTCGATTCACGGCACCAGTGAATGTGGCGGATTTCGATTCTGTCCACGTCGCCAAGATTACGACCGACGCAGACGAAGCGCTGCATCAGGAGGGGAGCGCCGAATATCGGGCTTCCAGAAACATCCCGGGGGCGGTCGTCGATCCCGGGCCCAGTGTCCAGCCAGTCCGGGAATTTAGCCCACCGGCGGAATTGCTATCCGCCCGGGAACATCATGACCGCGGACGCGAGCTGCTGAATAAAGGCAGGTACCGCGAAGCCATTGGACAGCTATCGGAAGCGATCCAGCAGCAACCCGATTTCGGACTGGCATACAACGCACGCGGTTTTGCGTACTTTATGCTGGGCCAATATCCCCGCGCGCTGGCGGATTTGGACGAAGCGATCCGCCTGAATCCGCAGTATCAGAACGCCTACCAGAATCGAAGCCATGCGCGGAAGGCGGCGGGTGACTCTGCCGGTAGCTCTGCGGACGCGCAGAAGGCGCTGGCGCTGGCTGGGTCCTCCCAGAACTAAGCTCCCTCTCCGATCAGCGCGCGAGCTGCCAGGAAAAGCGATAGAATGACCGGCGGCACGATTCGTTTAGCCGCAGGAGGCTACCTATGGCACAGGAGATCACCCGTCGAGAGACTTTACGCAAGGGATTGGCTGCAACCAGCTTGCTCGCTCTGATCCCGGATTGGGCAACGCCGGCTCTGGCGCAAGGGGAAACCGAAGTTCCCTTTACGGACATTCCCAAAACTTTCAATCCCAACAATCCGAATTCGCCGACGCGGATGCTGGATATTCGTAAGATCGACGGCCCTCTGACTCCGAAGGATCAGTTCTTCGCAGTGAATCACTTCAGCCGGCCCGCGGTGGATCCTTCAACATTTCGTTTGAAGTTCACCGGGATGGTGAACAAGCCCGCTGAGTTCTCCATCGCGGAACTGCGGGCGATGAAATCGACAGAACTGATTTGTGGATTCGAGTGCTCGGGCAATAGCCCTCGTTCGATGCAGGGCCTCTCTTCCTGTGCGCGTTTCACGGGCGTGCGTTTGGAGACGGTCCTGAAGCAGCTCGGGGTGCAGCCGCGCGCTCGTGAGGTGGTTTTTTTCGGCGCCGATCGGGGACCGCAGGACGTCGTATTCCGGCAGCAAACCTTCAAGCTGGAGCAGCAATTCGGGCGCAGCATGACGCTCGAGAATGCGATGAAGCCGGAACCGCTGCTGGCGTATGCGCTGAACGGCGATCCATTGACGCGCGAGCAGGGATTCCCGTTGCGGCTCGTCGTTCCTGGCTGGTACGGCGTCGCCAACGTCAAGTGGCTCTCGGAAGTGCATCTGCAAGAGGACCGCTATTTGGGCAACTATCAGGCACGCTGGTATCGCACGCTGCGAGGCGTGGGTGGCACCGGGGAAGAGACCGATCCGGGCACGCAATGGGTGGAAACCGAAGTCACGCGCATGCAGCTTAAGTCGGTGATCGCTCGCGTGAGCAAGGCCGGCGGGGCGCATCAGATCCTCGGATTCGTGCTGAATGATGGGACGCCGTTGAAATCGGTAGAAGTTCAGGTCGACGGCGGCTCCTGGCAGAAAGCGAAGCTCGATTCGTCGAGCGCGCAATATGCATGGAAGCTGTTCACCTACCGCTGGGAAGGCGCCACGCCGGGCGAACACACCATCGTTTCGCGGGTTACCGACATGAAGGGCGAAGTGCAGCCGGAGTCAGCCGGTCTGAGCAGGAAGAAGACATTTCTTGAGGATAATGCCCAGTTCCCGCGCAAAGTCATGATTGGTTGAGAAGGCTGTTCCTCTAAGGAGCTTTCTCCCAGGTATATGGGCGATTCATCGCGTACTTTTCGAACCAGTCCAGCTCGACGTTCATCTTGAACAGCACGTGCCGCAATTCGGCCCATCCATGCGGCTCGCGCGGAGCGATGTATAGATGCGTAGGAACGCCGTTGCTCTTCAGCGCGCGATACATTTCCACCGATTGCGGCGACGGAACGCGGACGTCGTTTTGACCGACCAGGAAAATCGTCGGTGTGGTCACTTTCGACACATCCTTCAGCGGTGAGTTGTCCCAGTACACATTAATAGGAGCGTCTTTCTGCCAGGGCGTCCCGCCAAACCAGGGAGTTCGGAACGTGCGTATGTCGCTTTGTGCGTACATCGACACCCAGTCCGCCGCGCCAGCTCCTGCCGATGCGGCCTTGAATCGACCGGTGAATGTGATGATCTTGTTGGTCATGTGGCCGCCGCCGCTCCAGCCCATTTTGATCATGTGATCCGGATCGGCGATGCCGGCTTTGATCAGCGAATCCACGCCGGCGAGAACGTCCAGATGCGCGTTCTGGAAGTAGTGCCCCACCATGTCGCGCAGAAAATCGTCGCCATAACCGGTGCTTCCGCGATAATTCGGCTGCAACACAGCGTAACCCTTGGCGGCTAGCACGGCGACGTAATTCTGTCCGCCGCCGAAGCCGAATTTATCGGAAGCCTGCGGGCCGCCGTGAGTCTGCACGGCTAACGGATAGCGCTTGCCTTCCTGATAATCGAGCGGATAATACAGCAGCCCCTCGACGGTCACACCGTCCGCGCCTTTCCATTCGACTTTTTCCTGGCGGGGAAGCTTGAACTGCTTGGGCAAGTCATCGAAGATCGCCGTCACTTTTTTAGGAGCCGATCCACCCGCGGCGATCACCCAGACTTCCCCCGGACTGGTCATCTCGCTCGAAGTGAAGACCTGCGCGTTCGCCTGGTTCGACATGGTCCACGCGTTGATCGTGTGCTTTCCACTGGTGAGCTGCTCTGGCTTTCCGGATTGCGCCCCGACCTTGAACAACTCCGTATGAACGCCCATATTGGCCAGGAAAAAAATGGATTTTCCGTCCTTCGACCACTGGGCGCGCTCGACTTCATACGGCAAATCCGGCATCAACACGCGCGCATCGCCGCCGCCCGCCGGCGCAATGAAGACTTTGCGGTTGTAGTAAGTATCGAACTTCTGATTCGCCTGCGACAGGAAGATCACTTGCGATCCGTCCGGTGAGATGGTCGCATCGGATTCCGCGACCTTGTTGTGTGTGATCTGCCGGGGATTAGTACCACTCGCGTCCATCACCCACACCTCACTCCGATCTGAGTCTTCCAATAGCGGAGATGGAGCGCGGTGCAATGCGATTTTTTTTCCGTCGTCCGAGAGCTCGTAGGAGAGCACTGAATAATCACCCTGCGTGATGCGATGTTCGGCCTTGTTGACGACTGAAACGGTCCACAGGTGCTGCTGCTGATAGTCTTCGTCGTACATGAAGACGTCGTCTTTCAACTTTTCTCGGCCCTTCTGTTCTTCCGATTTCGCGTCGGGAGCGCGGAAATAGAGCATCGATCCATCCGGCGACCACTTGATGTTCGATACGGCGGTCGCATGGGTCGTCACGGCGCGCGCTTCACCTCCGGCCGTCGAAAGGAGGAAGATCTGGCTCACGGCTTCGGGCTCCGTTCCACGCTTGGCAATGAAAGCCACGCTCTTGCCGTCGGGCGACCACCGAGGACTATTCTCGCCATCCGTGCCGCTGGTCATTTGCATTGCGCCGGAACCGTCGACGTTGATTTTCCAGATGTGGCCGATGCGGCGATTCGCTTTCCAGTTCGCTTCCGATTCTACGAACAGAACTTGCTTGCCATCGGGTGCGATCTGGGGATCGGAAACCTGGGGAACATTCATCACATCGACCAGCGTCATCGGTCGCTGGCCATAGAGGCCTAGAGCAAGAACCAGCAGTATCGTCAATTTATGCATACGTTGATCTCCCGAATTCAATGCCAACGAGGCGGTTGTCCTGGCGATTCCGTGGCATGACAACCATCGAAGTGATCTTACCGAATGCAGAGGCTGCGCGTGGCGTCACTTCTCCAGGAGTAGCTCCAAACCGATCAGGTCCTCTTGAATCTCGATGCGCCGGAAGTCGGTCTGCGCCAGGAGCTGATCGAAGTCGTTACGTGTGTAAGCTCGCTTGAGCAGCATGAATCGAAACGTAAGCTTGGTGATGATCGAGTTGGATACGCCCAGGCCCATGCCGTCCACAGCCTGGTTGATCGATTCCGGAGAGGCGTCCCGACGGAGATCGATGATCAAAGCGTGACCGCCGCTGCGAAGAACACGGCACATCTCTTGCAGCGCGCGAACTGGCTTCGCGAAATTCTTGAACGCGGCACGGCACAGGAGAAAATCGAATGAGTCATCCTCAAACGGCATTCTGGCAGCGTTGCCTTGGCGGAACTCGACATCGACGTGCGCGTCCGCGGCGTTTCTCTGAGCGATGTCGACAAAGGTCCGGCTGATGTCGAGTCCAGTAACTTTATAGTCGCCGAGTTTTGCCAGTTCGATCGCGAAGTATCCCGGCCCAGGAGCCACCTCGAGCACCCGGCTTCCTGCAGGAACCTCGCCGGCCACACGGCGGGCCAGCACCTTGAAGTCTTCGAGCGACTTGCGCGTCACCGAGGCATACCACTTGGCGGTGAAGCCCTCCATACCTAAACCCTTGTATGCTTTTTCTTGATCCATGGGGACCTTCCTTTCGTCATGGATCATAACCGTAAGTCGCGCGGCGTCTCTGCACGATTCGGCGAGCGGCGCACAGGTACCGGCGAACCGCGCTCTCATTGCGGCAACGAAAACGCGAGATACTCGCCCGAATAGCTGCCGCCGCTGATGGCGACGACCAGGAATTGTTTCCCGTTCACGCTGTAGGTCATGGGCGAGCCGGTTTGTGGCGCGGGCATCCAGACTGCGCCAAGCTCTTTGCCGGTGGCCTTGTCGTAAGCTCGCAACATGGAGCCGCGCGGATGCGCCGGCGTGGTGGTGAACTGAGGATCGCCCTGGATCACCAGCGTCTTGGTGACCAGCGTGCCCGTATCGTAACCGGCTTGTCCGGTGTTGGGGATCGTGAGGCCCTTCAGCGCCGGGTTGTCGCGAATGAAATCGGGCGTCTCGCCGTTGGGCACCTGCCAGACGATTTCGCCCTTATCCATATTGATCGCCGAGATGTGACCGTACGGTGGTTTGAGCAGCGGCAACCCGCGAACGTTGAACCCGCCTCCGCCTCCTCCACGTCCCCCAACTGGAGCCGGAGGCGGCGCGACATCCGCACCCGAGCCTTCGCTCGGCGCTCGCCCGCCGGCGCGAAATGTCTGTCCCGCTCGACCCATGATGAAGTCCATGTCGGAGAACTCCGTGTTGGGTGGACGAACCAGACCCAGCGGTGTGATGGTCTCTTGCGCGTAGGCGTAAGCGATGTGCGTCTCGGGATCGTAGGCCGCACCTGGCCAATTCGTCCCGCCGGCAGGCGACGGCAACACCAGCGTCGCGAGCGGACCGCCCGCCTTGCTTTCGGCCGGAGGCGTGTACATCGGACCCAGCCTGTATTGCGCGGCTACCTTCGCGGCTTCCGCATGAAGGTCCGGTGTAAAGTCGATCAGATCCTCGAGCGACACGCCTTGACGCGAATAGGCAGGAGGCCTGGTGGGGAATGGCTGTGTCGGCGAAGTCTGCTCGCCAGGCACGTCCGATTGCGGCACCGCGCGCTCCTCGATCGGCCAGACTGGCTGGCCGGTCACTCGATCGAACACGAATAGCCAGCATTGTTTGGTGGGCTGAATCACCGCCTTGATCGCGCGGCCGTTCACCGTCAGGTCCACCAGGATCGGCGCCGACGAAATATCGTAATCCCAGATGGGATGATGCACTAACTGGAAATGCCACTTGCGCTGGCCGGTCTTCAGATCCACACAAACCAGCGTCTCGGCGAAAAGGTTGTTGCCGGGGCGCTGGCCGCCGTAGTAATCAGATGTCGGCGTCTCGACGGGCAAATAAACCAAACCGAGCTGCTCATCGACGGCGATCTGGGTCCACACGCCTGTGTTGCCGTTGGTGGCCCACGATTCCTTCAGCCAAGTGTCATTGCCAATTTCGCCGGGCCTGGGAATGGTGTTGAACTGCCATAGCTTCTTTCCCGTACGCACGTCGAAGGCAAGGACCAGTCCCTTGGTATTGTTGTGCGTCTTGGGCGCGTTCCCCTCCCGGAACGAGGAGCCCACGATGACCACGCCACTACGTGTGACCGCCGGCGTCGAATGGAGTCCGATCTCGCCTTGCACCAAGTCGATTGGCTGACCGGTTCCGTAGACCGCGAAGGTTTTCATGTCCACCAGACCGCCGGCCCCGAACGATTTGATCGGCACGCCGGTCTTCGCGTCGAGGCACACCAAGCGGTATCCCGGAGTGACGTACAAGATGCGGTCGTCGCCTTTTCCGTCGGTCCAGTAGGACAAACCGCGGCCTGAGAGTTGACGTGCGGCGGCAGCGCCTCGCGGACCTTCGTGCTCACCGTGTACCCATAACAACTCGCCTGTCGCGGCATCCAGCGCAACCACGGACCGGCGAGTTCCGGCGGTGGCATACAGCACGCCCTTGACCATGATCGGCGTGCCTTCCAGCTTGTATTCGCGCCGGGTGCCGAGGTTGTCGGTCTTGAAACGCCAGGCCACTTCCAGCTTGCTGAAATTCTCCCCTCGGATCTGATCGAGCGGCGAATAGCGATAGTTGCTCAAGTCGCCTGCATAGGAGGGCCACTCGCCGTTGTTGGTCCCCTGCGCGGACGCCGCTATTGTGATCCATGCAAGCGATATCGCCACCCAAAAGAACCGCCTCGATCTACGCGACATGGCACTCTCCTTCCCGACCGGTCGGGACACACTGACTTAGTACAGTGTGTTGGCAAGTGCGGAGCCTGTCAACCCGCGCTGGCGCGGAGACATGTTGGACTCGGCCACTGGTTACAATTCTTCAGAGGACCCATGTCGAAATCGCGCAGAAATTTCATCGCCGGTACATCCCTTACTCTGTTGGGCGCAGCCGCCGCTTGCAGCAGCAAGAAAGCAGTGCCCGGGGAACTCCCCGCGGGCGCTCCGCCGGCATTCGGCACTGCCCCTCCTGTGGGACCCGAGGTCTCGCCATCCACTTTTGCTGAAGCGGAAAAGCTGATGCAGGTGAAGTTGCGCCCTTCAGACCGCGGGCTTGCCGCCGGTAACTGGCGCGTTTCGATGGCCGCGCTTTACGAGCGGCGAACAGGTCCCCGCAAAGTCACGTTGGAACCGGCCGCGGCGCCCTGGTCGCGGTGGAACGCCGTCCTTCCAGGGCAGACCGCGGGTCCCGAGCGCGACCGCTTCATCCGCAGCAAAGTAGACCCCGGACCGCTGCCCGAAAATGACCAGGACATTGCTTTCGCGCCGGTGACTCGGCTGTCGCGCTGGATCGAGCAACGTAAAATTACTTCGCAGCGGCTCACCCAAATCTATCTGGAACGGCTGCAGCGATTCGATCCCAAACTGCGCTGCGTGATCACGGTCACACGCGATCTGGCGGTGGAGCAAGCGCGGAAGGCCGATCAGGAAATCGCCGCCGGTAAGTATCGTGGACCGCTACATGGAATTCCCTGGGGCGCTAAGGATCTGCTCGATACGGCGGGCATCCCGACGACGTGGGGAGCGGAGCCTTACCGGAATCGTGTCCCCAATGAGGACGCTGCCGTGGTGAAGCGCCTTCACGACGCGGGCGCCGTTCTGGTCGCCAAGCTCAGTTTGGGCGCCTTGGCGCTGAACGATATCTGGTTCGGCGGTCAAACCATGAATCCGTGGGTGATCGAAGAAGGAGCCTCGGGATCGAGCGCTGGCCCGGGCGCTGCGACGGCCTCGGGATTGGTCGCGTTCGCGATCGGCAGCGAAACCGGCGGCAGCATCATCGCTCCCAGCATGCGCTGTGGAGTCACCGGACTGCGTCCCACCTATGGACGCGTTGCGCGCACGGGAGCCATGACGCTGTGCTGGTCGCTCGATAAGCTCGGCCCCATGACCCGCGGTGTCGAGGACGCCATGCTGGTCCTGCAAGCCATTTCCGGACCCGATCCCGGTGATCTATCGAGCGTGCCCAGCCGCCTGGACTTCGATGCGGGCGCGAACGTCCACGGATTGCGCGTCGGCTACTTTCCCGGCTGGATGAAAGAGAATCCTGCCACCGACGTGGACCGAGCCGCATTGGAGACGGTGAAAAAACTCGGCATGACCGCAGTCGAAGTGACGCTTCCCGACTGGCCGTACGATTCCCTGAACGTGATCCTCTTCGCGGAAGCCGCTGCCGCCTTCGAAGAGCTGACGCTCAGCGGCGGCTTGGATCAACTGAAAGTTCAGGTGCCAGACGCCTGGCCCAACTCTTTTCGCCAGGCGCGATTTCTTTCCGCTGTGGACTTCGTTCAAGCCGACCGGTTTCGCCGCAAAGTCGCCCAGGAAATGGCCCGTGTGTTTTCTCAAGTGGATCTTCTTCTGGTCCCTTCCTTGCGCGATGAAATGCTGGTCATCACGAATGCGACCGGGCACCCTTCACTCACACTGCGCGCGGGATTCGTCAACGTATCGGAGGCTCGTAGCGACTGGGCTCCGGATCCTCAGAACCCACTTCCGAAGTTCATTCCGCCGCGACGTGTCCCGCATGGTGTGACGTTGATCGGAAAGCTTTTCGAAGAAGGAGTTCTGGCAAGCGCCGGACTTGCGCTGGAGCGGAGTCTCAACGTCGTCAATGAGCGGCCACCAGGATATTAAAAGAGGATGCAGAAGAATTCGACCAAAAGGGGGGCGGACCCCCTGGTCCGCGCGCGATCCCCTGATCGCGCTTCTCGTCAATAAAATTGAGCCTATGAAAACGCGACGACGCCGATCGGGGGATCGGCTGCTGACCGGGGGGTCCGCCCCCCAAGCGATGGCAAGAGTCTGCGTATCTGCAGCCAAAGCTTGACACTCCCTCGCCCTCATGCGAGAAACGTTTATGCGCTTTCGCTCGACCCTTTTGTGGACCGCCGCTCTCATCCCCGTCATGGGACAGTCGCCGTTCGATGCCAAAACCGTGGAGCGCGGACGTGCGCAATTCAAATCCAGCTGCGGTTTCTGCCATGGCGAAGACGCGACCGGAAATCGTGGGCCGGACCTGATTCGTTCCGCCGCGTTGAGCCACGATGTAAACGGCGATCTACTTGCGCCAGTGATTCGAAATGGGCGGCCCGACAAAGGAATGCCGGGGTTCGCCACGTTGAGCGCGTCACAAATCGCGGACATGGTGGCGTTTCTGCATCAACAGGCGTATGACGCTTTGCATAGCAACCGGGTGCCGAACGACTATCCGCTGGCGAAGCTGCTCACCGGAAATGCCCAGGCAGGAAAAGCCTATTTCGAGGGGCCGGGAGGATGCTCCGGCTGCCATTCGGTGACCGGCGATCTCCACGGCATCGCTGTGAAATACAGTCCGATCGAGTTGCAACAGCGCTTTCTGTATCCGGCCAAAGGATCGGTTCGAACGGCCACGGTGAAGACCGCCGACGGCAAGACCGTGGAAGGCAAGCTAGCGCACGCCGACGAGTTTGAGATCGCGATTACCGATAAGGACGGCTGGTATCGATCCTGGCCGCGCGGTCAGGTACAAGTGGAGATTCACGATCCTCTGGCCGCTCACAAAGCGCTGATGCCGAAATATACCGATACTGACGTTCACAATCTGTTCGCGTATTTGGAGACGTTGAAATGATGAAGCGATGTGCCGCGCTGTTCTCTTTTTCGCTGACGTGTCTTGCGGCCGATGGACTGGATCCCGCGGCATTGCTGAAGCCGCCGACGGATACTTGGCCCACCTACAACGGCGACTATAGTGGGCGCCGTTACAGCACGTTGTCGCAAATCAATCAGTCCAACGTGGGACGGTTGACGTTGGCGTGGGCAGCGCAGATGCGCTCGGTCGCCATCAAATCGACGCCGCTGCTGGTCAACGGAATTCTGTATCTGACCACGCCCGATAATGTGTGGGCACTCGACGCCCGCTCGGGCCGCATCATCTGGCATTATTTCCGTGAGTCGCAAGGAGACAAGATCGGCCATCGCGGAGTCGCGATGTACAAGGATTGGCTATATTTCACCACGCCGGATTGTCATCTGGTCTCGCTCAACGCGAAAGACGGAAAGGTGCGCTGGGATATCGAAATCGCCGACCCGAAGGACGGATATTTTGCGACCATGGCGCCGCTGGTGATTCGCGACCACGTCCTGATCGGCGTTTCGGGCGACACCACCGATCTTCCTGGATTCTTGGACGGGCGCGATCCGCAGACCGGCAAGCTTCAGTGGCGCTGGTACACCGAACCGAAACCGGGCGAGCCGGGCGCTGAATCCTGGCCGCAAGGCACCGACGCTCGGGAGCACGGCGGAGGCATGACGTGGATGACCGGGACCTACGATCCCGTCCTGAACCTCACCTATTGGGGCATCGGCAATCCGCAGCCAGTGCTTAACGGCGATACGCGCGCCGGTGACAATTTATATACCTGCTCGATCGTGGCGCTCGATCCCGACACAGGAAAGTTGAAGTGGCACTTCCAGCCCTCGCCCCACGACACACACGACTGGGATGCCGTGCAGACGCCGGTGCTGTTCGACGACACGTATCGTGGAGTACGCCGCAAGCTGCTCGCGCAAGGGAATCGCAATGGATATTTCTTTGTCCTCGACCGGTCCACTGGAGAGCACGTCCTGACTAAGCCGTTTATCGAAACCAACTGGTCGTCGGGAATCGATTCGCACGGCCAGCCGCGGCCTTTGAAAGAAAAAGAACCCAAGCCCGACGGCACGCTGGTTTCGCCAGGCTCCGATGGAGCGACCAACTGGATGGCGCCCAGCTACGACCCCGATTTCGGCATGTTCTACCTAAGCGCGCGCCGCTTGTGGAGCGTTTTCTACATGACGGCGGAAGGCAAGCCGGAAGGCTGGGCTGGCCGCGATCGTAATTTGTGGGCGACTTCGGTGCTCGAAGCGATCGACACCAAGACCGGAGACATCCGCTGGAAACACGAATTGGGCGACGGCGAAGACACGGCGGGAATTCTGACTACTGCCGGAAAATTGTTATTCACCGCCGACAACTCCCAAAACCTCATCGCGCTGGATGCAGGCACTGGCAAGACGCTATGGCACGTACCGGTGGGCGGGCAAATGGTCGCGTCTCCGATGACGTATCAGATCGATGGCCGCCAATACATTCTGACTGCAGTGCAAAGTGTGATTCTCGTTTGGGCGCTGCCGGAATCGGCGCGATAGCGCGACTATCCGCAGCTCACCGCCGCCCCGCCTTCTTGATCTCTTCGGCGGCGTGAGGATCTATATCCAATCGACTCCTTGACGCTCTGGATAAATAGAGAACGCACGCCACGAGTATGGCGACACCGAGGATCAGCCAGAGCAGTTTCGATTTCAGCATCAAGCCTGGGTTTTGTGGAACACGTAGAAGAACACGGTGACGGCCAGGGCAGCGAACGAATGGATCAAGGACGACAGCATCGTCGTGAGCGGAATCAAACCCTGCGCCAGGTTGAGCGTGGCGGTTATCAAGCCGACCACGAGGAGAATCGTGAGCACCAGCATCCCGATCAATGCGAGGAGTGCTGCATTCTTGAGCGTCATGCAGGAAGTATGAACGGTCCAAGTGCCGGTCGCAAGCATCGGATTGGCGCGCCGGGCGCATGGCGCGACCACAATGCACTTGACTACATATGTATTATAAGACATACTATTTGTACGTGCTTCGACGCCGATGAAAACGGTTGAAGAAAAACTAAAGAAGTTCCCTCCTGCCAGACGGAAGAAGATCGCGGCGCGGGCAGCGGAGCTGGTAGCCGAAGAAATGACCATGCGCGATCTGCGGAAGGCGCACAAATTGACGCAGGCTTCCATCGCGAACACCTTGAAGATGACCCAAGACGGCGTCTCGCGTCTCGAAAAGCGCAGCGATACTTTGATATCGACTCTGAGTCGCTACGTTAAGGCGGTCGGTGGGAATTTGACGCTCGTGGCCGAGTTTCCGAACCGCAGACCGGTTGTAATTTCGGGTATCGGCGACATCGAGGAAGCGCATAGGGGAAACAAGAATCGTCACGTTCGGAGTGTGGTTCGCTAGAACTGGAAAGCCGCTCTCCGATTTTCTGGGTTTTCGGCGCGACTTTGCCCGCCGTTGACGACGCTGAATCTACTGTCCCACTCAAGTTCCGCTTTAGCCTCCTAGTCCGGGCTGCCATGAGGACCGCGCATCGCGAATCCCGGCGGGCTAAGGCGCCACAGAAAGAGAGAGCTCAACGGCTCTGCGCGCGCTCGGAAGAAGAAAAGTTTCAGTAGGGCAGAACCTTCATTTGGATATAAACTGTTCGCGCAGTCTATTGGCGAGGTCGACGACAGCCTACCCCCTCCTTTTGCTCAACGGGACATTAAAGGTATTCTGTTCTTTAATGAACGAGGACGCGCGACTCTTACAGACTGAGAAAAACGCGGTGTTGAGGCTAGTTCAGCAGTCCCAATATCGACCCCTTAGATTTTGAGTGGCAAACTTCGGTAGTCTCCTACGGCGGTATTCGGTACAACGTGTCTGTTCTGGATCACGTCCCCAGTGACTTCTACTTCACGTTCGGGAAGTTTAGCAAGACCTTTTCTCCTGGCCGCTTAGAGCGGATCGAACATAAAGATCACCCCGCGGCCGATCCGATTGCGGCCGAAATTGTCCGAGTTTGGCTTGCGCGGTTAAGGGATGAAATCACCGCTCCTGACCTCTGGGAAGAAGTGCGCAGGGAGAAGCGCCTGTTTGAAATAACGTCAGACCCACAACTCACCAACGAGCCATTCACACAAGGCGAAAAGGCCCTATTGTTTGAAAGGTTGGAAGCGCTTAGGTTGGAAATCGTAGCCAATCGTGGGCTGGAGGTCCGGCATGCCGAAATACTTGCACAAGGCATAGACGAGATAAAGCACGCTACCGACCGCTTAGGCAGAAAGGACTGGCTTAATAATTCCATTGGCGCACTGATTGGGTATGCCGCGGCCGCCGCGCTTCCTCCTGATCAGGTTAGATCTCTGTTACATGGATTTGTGGCTGCTATCCGACCGGTGTACGACGCCGTTCTTAGGTTGATTTCGGGCTCGGGTGATTGACAAAAGTATCACCCGTAGTATCACCCAGCCGATTCCACGCAAACGTATAACTGCTTTATTTTCAGTGGTGAGCGCGGAAGGAATCGAACCTTCAACCTACTGATTAAGAGTCAGTTGCTCTGCCAGTTGAGCTACGCGCCCTAAGGAGGTCATTCGGCACAGGGGAGAATTGCTGCCGACCGATCCATTATACCTAGAATTTATTTCGTCGCGTAGTCGAAAGGAGGTTTCGAGTCCGGGGCGATTCGCGTGGTCCACTTGCGGCCGGCCAGCCGTGTTTCGAAAGCGTCGCGTGCGGTTTTCAGTTCGTCGGGATTTTCGAACAGCTCGATTGCGCCTAGCGACAGAGTACGCGCGGCCACCACCATGCCTTTGCGGCCGATGCTCGATCCGGCGCATGCCGCCGCTTGCCAGGTGTGCGCGCCCACGCCGGGCACGAAGGTCGCCGCGGTGAATTGAGCCGTCGGGACCACCCAGCTCACGTCGCCTGCATCGGTGGACGCGGAACCGAAGCCTTCCGATTTGTCGGCCTGCACTTTTTCCGGACCCGGCGAGCGCACCGGGCCGCCCAGGCTCTTCTGCAATTCTTCGGTGAACTTTTTTTCTTCCGGTGTGACTTGATAGCCTCCGGCTTTACGCATCGCGCGGCCCAGCACGTCGTTCAGCGTGTCGTTCGGAAGCACGTTCGAATAGTTGGTGCCTTGTTCGAACTCCATGCGCGTTCCGGATGCCAGAGCGCCGGCGCGGGCGCAATCCATGATCCGTTCCCAAATCCCGTTGAGCACCTGGGCGTCGGGATTTCTGGCGACCAGGCTCGCTTCGGCGAAGGCCGGCACGATGTTGGGCGCGCTTCCGCCGTTGGTGATGATGTAGTGAATGCGCGTCTCCTGAGGAACGTGCTCGCGGAGAAACTCGATTGCGTTGAGCATGATCATGACGCCGTCAAGCGCGGAGCGGCCTCGCTCTGGCCCCGCGGCCGCGTGCGAGGCGATGCCGTAGAACTTGAACCGGCCTCCATTGTTGGCGAGCATGGAGCCGAGGCTCACGCGATTCGCATCGCCGGGATGCCATGCCAGCACGGCGTCGACATCCTTGAACAGGCCAGCGTGGAGCATATAAATTTTCCCGCCGCCGCCTTCTTCGGCGGGAGTGCCGTAATACCGGATGGTCCCTTTCAAACCGCGCGCCTGCATTTCCTCTTTTATGGCGACCGCGGCCAGCGCCGACGCCGATCCCAGAAGATTGTGGCCGCAGCCATGGCCGGGCGCGCCGGCTTGCACGGGATCGATCACGGGCGATTCCCTTTGCGACAGTCCGGGCAACGCATCGAACTCGCCCATCAGAGCGATCACCGGCTTGCCGCTGCCGAAGGACGCGGTGAATGCGGTGGGCATGCCTGCCACTCCGGCGCGGACGTCGAATCCGTTGGCTTTGAGTTCCTGCTGCAGCAGTGGCGAGCTCTTGTTCTCATGAAAACCGAGCTCGGGATTCTCCCAGATCTGCCGGGAGACTACTCCGAAGCGATCGGCGTGCGCAGAGACGCGATCGAGCACTCCATCGGCGGCATTCAATCCAGCCGCGGCAACCAGGGCGAGCAGAATACGATTCGACATAATCCCCTAGTGTAGTGAATCGCCAATCAATACAGATGGTCACACCAGCATGGTGGCGACTTCGACCGCGGAACGATGGCCTTCGATCACCACGATTCCGCTATCGGTGACGTGGTATAGCTCGCGGTCGCGCTCCAGATCGTAGCCGATGGTGCCATCCTCGGGGATCTTTACGTTCTTATCCAGGATGGCCCGGCGCACGCGGGCGCGGCGTCCGATGTCGACGTTGTCGAACAGGATCGAATCCTCCACCAGCGCTCCGGAATGGACGCGCACGCCGCGGCCCAGGACCGAGTTGCGCACCATCCCGCCGGAAAGAATCGTACCGCCGGCGACAATCGAATCGATCGCCTGTCCGCGCCGGCCTTGTTGATCGAAGATGAACTTCGCAGGTGCATCGGAATATCCGGCGGTGCGCAGCGGCCACTGGCGATTGTACAGATTCAGCGCCGGAGTCACCGCGCGCAGGTCCATATTCGCGTCGTAATACGCGTCGATGGTTCCCACGTCGCGCCAGTACGGATCCTGAGCCGGGGGATCGCCGGGGATTCGATTAGTTTGAAAATCGTAGGCGAACATTTCCGTGCGTCCCACCAGCGACGGCAGGATGTCGCGGCCAAAGTCATGCGAGCTGGTGTCGCTCTGCGCGTCAGCATACAGCTCGCGCAACAGCAGGTTGGTCGAAAAAACATAGTTGCCCATGGACGCGTACACGCGCTCCGTATCGCCGGGCATAGTGGGGGCATCGGGACGTTTTTCGTGGAACCCGACCACGTAGCCGTCGGCCGAGGTTTCGAGCACGCCGAATTCAGCCGCAAGCTCGCGGCGCACCGGGATCGAGGCGACGGTCACCTGCGCGCGCTTGTACATGTGGAATTCGATCATCTCCCGGATGTTCATGCGGTAGATGTGATCAGCCCCGAAAATGACTACGAAGTGCGGATCGGCTTGTTCGATCAGGTTGATGTTCTGGTAAATGGCGTCGGCGGTGCCGCGATACCAGTCTTCGCCCGCCGAGCGCATCTGGGCGGGAACCGGAATAATGAAATGCTGCTTCAGCAGGCTGGCCGCTTCCCAGCCGTCGCGAAGGTGTTGCAGCAGGCTCTGGCTCTTGAACTGGATCAGGACGTAGGTCGAATAAATTCCGGAATTGATCAGGTTGCTGAGAACGAAGTCGATGATTCTGTAGCGTCCGCCGAACGGGACTGCGGGCTTGGCGCGTTCCTTGGTCAGCGGGTAGAGCCGGGTGCCTTTTCCTCCGGCGAGCACAAAGGCAAGTATGCGCACTTGCATCCGCCCTATTGTGGCAAGTGATTGAGGTGCATAGCAATAGTGGTCGAGTCAGACCCACTCACTCCGTTCGTGGTTCGGTGCGTCGGGCAGGGAACCGCGCGCCTAGCAAGCGGATCTGAAACCGTTACCACACACGCTCGTCGATAATGGAAAGACGCGTGGAACGGGACGAGATACTGGCGCGGCTGCGCGAAAGGATTTTCCGCTTCGCGGCATCCAGATTATCGAGGGACGCGGCCGAGGATCTGGCTCAGGAGGTCCTGGTGGTCTTGCACGAGAAGTACGCCGCGCTCAACCGCATTGAGGATCTGCTCCCCGTTTCCCTCGAGATCGCACGGTTCAAAATCATGGGGACGCGGCGCAAGATCGTGCGCCGCGGCGAGCACACGCAAGTCTCGGTAGACGATTTGCCGCTGGCGGGCGGCGGCGAGGATCCTTTCGAGCAGGCCGCGCGGCGTGAACAGATGGAACGGCTCGAATCCGCGCTGGCAGTTTTGGGAGAGCGATGCCGCGACCTGTTTCGCTTGAAATTGGAAGGCTACACGTTTCCGGAGATTCAGAAGAAGCTCGGCGTCGCCACGCTGAACACGCTATACACTTGGGATTTCCGGTGCAGAAAGCAGTTGATGGAACGGCTGGGCGGTAGTTGGGAGACGAACAAGTGACCCCCGACGATATTCGCAAACTGATGGGCGGATATGCCACGGGCTCGCTCACCGAAGCCGAGCGGAAGCTGCTGTTCGAGGCGGCTTTAGACGATCAGGAACTATTCGACGAGTTGGCTCGCGAACAAGCGCTGAAGGAAATGCTCGACGCACCTGGAGCCAAGCAGAGGCTCATCGCCGTACTCGGAAAATCGCAGCGCGCTTGGTGGCAGAGGCCGCTGGTGTGGTCCGTCGCGGCGACTGTTGCGGTAGCGGTCGCGGCGGTGAGCTGGATTGTATTCCGGCCAGTGCCTCCGGTCGAGGTTGCGCAGGTGACCGTGGAGAAACCCGCGGCGCCGGTCGCGAGGGAACCAGAAGTCGCGACTGGAAAGCCGGACAACGCATCGAAATCGCCAAATCCCGCCGCCAAGAGATCAGCCGCGGGGGGGCCAGCGGAAGAGAAAAAAGCCGTGCGATTGGCTGATGCCCCGGTCGAGCTGAAAGAGAAAGACGAGAAGCGCGCGGATGCGTTGGACAAAGTCCAGGCCTCGACTCCACCCCCTCCGCCGCCGGCCCAGCGAGCCCAGCAGATGGAATCCCGGCAGCAGGCCGCACAATCTGCCAACCAATTCCAGGTGCAAGCGGCTCCGTTTGTGGACTCGGGCCAGCGGACCCAATCGGTGCAGGGAGCCATCGCGCCCGCCGCTCCCTCGTCCCGCCCTTTTGCGGCCAAAACGGCGCCGAGGTTCGCATTCGACTATACGGTGGCTCCCGCGGTCAACCCTCAGGAATTGATTCTGACCTTTGCAGCGGACGGCTATATCTCGATCCATTTCTCGCCAGGGTTAGACACGATCGTCGAGTCGCGCGTCACGGCCGGGTCTTTACGTCGCGAGCGAATTCCCAACAACGCGACCGAAGCCGCCATTGTGTTTTCGGCGAATCCCCAAACCACAAGCGGCGGCGTTTCGCTGACTCAGGACACCAGGACTGGGAGCGTGGTCGATCCCGCGGGTGTACGGATCGAGCTGCTGGTGCGGTTCTATTAATTTGCCGAAAGCCAGGTCGAGGACTTGGCCCACTCTACTGAACTTTTCCGGTGGCCAACGCTTCGACGAATCCGCGCTCCAGCGGCCACATTCCCGTCACCAGCTTTTCCTGCTGCGTGAACGTGCCGGCCACCAGCACTCCACTCAGGTCGCGCGAGCTGGGCGTCATTTTCTCGCGATCCAGCATTTTCTTCAGAAGATCCGTTTTGGATGTCAAGACTTTGGCGAGCGCGACCGCGGATTCCGGCGTGGCGCACGCAACTTCCAGCCGGATGTGTAGCCGCTGGCCGTCCGGTCCGACCGCGAACACCACCTGCTGCGCCTGCGCCAGCGGACTGAGGAAGGACTGCGCGCCTGCCGGCAAATCCTTAGGATCGCTGAACACGAAGGACGGCGCGGAAATCCATACCGGCTCAGCGGGCAATTGCGGAGGCTTCTTCCACTGATTGGGCCCGATCATGGATACGCCCCTTTCTTCAGTAGTCACCGCCAGTGCGAGTACGTCCGACTTGAGGGGATAAAACGAAATATGACGGGTGGGCTCGCTTCCCGGCATGGTGCACACGGCATTGCGGCAGTCGCCGCCTTCCGCGCGCGCATAGGAATTCAGCTTTCTCCAATCGAACCGGCCGCGAACCGCGAAGTAGGACCCGCCATGGAAGAACGCCGCCGCCACGGCGTCCATATCGGTGCGGTAATCGAAGCCGGTCTGTTCGACGAAGTGGCGGTAATCGGGCTCCTCGGAAGCTTTCGATCCGGCCAGAAGATCCAGAAGTCCAGTATCGCGGAGCGCCGCGAAATCCATGTAAACGTGGGTGGCCTGATCCGGCGGAAGCGTCTGGAGCAAGGCAGCCGCGTCAAAGCGCCGTGTCGTGCGCCAGTGCGCGAACGCGACTGCTCCGGCGCAAAGAATCACAACTGCAACCGCGAGCTGCCAGGGATGGAACCGGTATCGCATCCAACGCAAGGGTACACCGCCGCGACCACGCCTGTCACGCTGCTGTATTCTGAAAGGTTTCCTATGGATATTGTCACCGGTCACATCGGCTGGATCGAAATCGTGTGCGGACCCATGTTTTCAGGGAAGAGCGAGGAACTGATCCGGCGCTTGCGGCGCGCCCGCATTGCTCGAAAACGAGTGCAGGTTTTCAAGCCCTCCATCGACGACCGCTATGCGCTGGACGAAATCGTTTCCCATGGCGAGCAGCGCATGAAGTCGGAAGTGGTGGCCAATGACCAGGAGATTCTGGCGAAGCTCGACTGGCGGACCCAGGTGGTGGGCGTCGACGAGTCGAATTTCTTCGGCATCGGGTTGGTCGACGTGGCGCAACAGCTTGCCGACACCGGCAAGCAGGTGATTATCGCGGGGCTCGATACGGACTATCTGGGGCGGCCGTTTACCCCCATGCCGGAGCTGCTATGCCTGGCCGAATCGATCACCAAGATGCTGGCGATCTGCATGCGCTGCGGGAATCCAGCCAAACATACCCAGCGGCTGGTGGAGTCCAGCGATTTGATCGTGGTGGGGGCGGCCGGGATGTATGAAGCGCGCTGCCGCCGTTGTTTCGAGCCCGGAATCCCCAAGCAGGAAGTCCTGGAGTTCGCGCAACCCAAAGCGTCAAAGTAATCTATAGAAGACCGGAAGGCTGGCCGAAATATGTTCAACATGGACTGCTTTTGTTCACGTACCGGCTCCAAAGTTCTTGTAACCAGTAGGTAGGCCGTCTACATCCTTAAGAGTAAGTGCTAGAATACGCAAGGAAGAGGTCTCGTTAAAATGTTGTTTCCACAGGAGAAAAGAAACGTGAGCGATGCCCCCGCCAGTCCTCAGGCGCCTCCGCCTCAGCAATCGCAGCCCATTTACGTGAACACCGGCTCGGGTTCCGGAGTGAAGATCGCAATCCTTTTCGGCGCGGTCATTGCGCTGATCGGGGCCTGCGTTTATCTTTTCTACCAGCTCAATCAAGTGCGCGCGGACCTGGCGGAAACGCGCGATTCGCTGTCGGCGCAGATTTCGAAGATGAATGAAGCCTCCAGCGTGACCACTCAGACCAGCCGCCGCAACATGGACAGCCTGAAAGTGGATGTGGACAAGGCTCGTAAACAGGCGGCTCAATTGAGCGGCCAAGCCAAGGCTGAAGCGACCGCGCACGCGGACGAGCTCGCGGCCCGCCTCCAGAAGATGCAAGAGGAGCAGGGCAAGAAGATCGAGGGCGTTTCCACCGAAGTGAGCGCCGTCAAGAGCGAGACGTCGGCGGCCAACGCCAAGATCGGGGAAGTTTCCACCGAAGTGGGCAGCGTGAAGACCGACGTCGCCAAGACCAAGTCCGATCTGGAAAAGACCATCGCCGACCTAAGAAGCACTCGCGGCGATCTAGGTGTGCAGAGCGGGCTGATCGCAACCAATGGCAAGGAACTGGCCGCACTCAAGGCGCTGGGCGAGCGGAACTACACCGATTTCAAGATCGGCAAGAGCAAAGCCCCGCAAAAAGTGGGCGATCTGCAGGTGCTGCTGAAGAGCGCCGATCCCAAGAAGAACAAATACACCATCGAAGTGATCGCGGATGACAAACGGGTGGAGAAGAAAGATAAATCGGTGAACGAGCCGGTCCAGTTCCTGCTGTCCCGCGCATCGCAGCCTTATGAGCTGGTGGTCAACGACGTCAAGAAAGACATGATCGTCGGCTACCTGTCCGCTCCGAAGGTGCAGCAGCCAAGAGGGCAATAATCTAGCCGCCAGTCACTGGCGTTTCTGTTTTAGCATCCACGCCACCAAGTCGGCGCGATCGTATGCCTGAGTCCAGGCGCTGTGACCGACCCCTGGAAGCTCCGTATACTGCACATCCGCACCGATGGTTTTTAAAGGCGCGAACATGCGCCTGGAACGTCCCTAGCAATTCGATAGACTTATTCTTTCATGCACAAAAAGCAAGGCCGTCAGGTGGCTCCGACGCCGCGGGAAGGCACGGATCATGCCCCTTCTTAGCTTTTGGAAGAGCGCCAAAGATGAAGTTCTAAAGATGAGCATCGAACAGATTGTTTCCAGTGCGGGTGATGGCAATCTGCTCGACAATTCGCCGTGTTGCCATGAATTCCGAGAGTTCCTCAGCGTTGCCCCAAGCGAACGCCTCTTTGACTACGCTCGACATTGCCTAGAAAGCTCGTTCAAAGACAGCGGCCTTGTTCTGCAAGATATCGTGAACGAATTTGGGCGACGGCTCGATTTTGAAGCGGAGAACGGTCTGTACAGAGGGAAGCGCACCGCGATTGGCTACGACGGCATTTGGCGTGCGACCGGCGAACCGGATCTCATCATCGAGGTGAAGACCACCGACTACGTGACCGTGCGCCTGGAAAAAATTGCGGAATACAAAGAGAAGTTGGTCGCGGAGGGCAGACTTACCAGGGAAGCCTCCATCCTCATCGTTGTGGGCCGTGAAGATACCGGGGCGCTGGAAGCGCAGGTTAGAGGCTCCCGCTACGCGTGGGATATGCGCCTCATCAGCATTGAGCGGCTCATCAAACTCGTTCAGATCAGGGAAAAGTCGGATGATGCCAGCACACTCAATCAAATTCGCCAGTTGCTTCAGCCCTTCGAGTACACCAAGATTGACAAAATCATCGACGTGATCTTCACAACGGCCGTCAATGTTGAAAGCCAGCAGGAGATTGAGCAACAAGAGGCAGCACCGCCTGGTGACGTGACAGACGAGCGCGATGTCGGCAAGCAAATTCGGACGGACCCGGATCACTTGAATGCCAAGCGTCAGGAGGCAGTCGATTGGTTTGCTCGGTTGAGGGGTAAGGAACTGGTCAAACGAAGCAAGACCTTATTTTGGAGTCCTGACAAGGAATTCCGGGTTTGCTGTGCGGTCTCGAAGCGGTACGAGGCAAAGGGCGACTACCAGCCCTACTGGTATGCCTACCATCCGTCGTGGGATGCTTTTTAGCAGATGGCAAAGAAGGATTCTTCATTCTGTGTTGTATGGACCGAGATGAAGCTTTTGCAATCCCGTACTCGTGGATTGAACAGAACAAGAAGAACCTCAACGTGACGGATCGTGGCGACCGTTCATATTGGCACGTTCCCGTCACGACCATGGAAGGCGGGAAACTGGCGATTAACATGTCCAAGATTCAGGAGAAGGCTTCGCTGGAGCCATATCGGTTCAAGTTCAGGAAGGTCCAAAGCCGTTAGGTTCCAAATGGAAACGTAAGAAAACGAGGGACAGCGACTCCTCTTCGGTTTGCGGCAGACGTTCGCCTCGGGATGCTATGCTTCCAGTGCAGGCGCTAAATTAAAAGCCATGGAGATTCAATTCACCACGCGCATGTTCAAAGAGGGACGCACTTTTGTGGCGCAGGCCCTGGAACTGGATGTCTCCTCGTGCGGCGGCAGCAAAGAGAAAGCCCTACAGAACCTCAAAGAGGCCGTGCGTCTGTTCCTGGAAGAGGCCGGGAAGATGGGAACTCTAGAACAGATTCTTGAAGAGGCGGGGTACGGTAAGCGCAAGTCGAAGCTCGCCAGCCCGAACTTCATCAGCGTGCAGCGTGTCACTCTCCCGCTTCCGCTGACGCATGCCAAAGCTTAGCCCTGTCTCCTATAAGCGACTGGTAAGAGTCTTTGAAGCCGACGGCTTCCACTGCGTTCGCACCGAAGGCGATCACATGGTTTTCACCAAGGCGGGGATCCTCAGGCCGGTGGTGATTCCGAAGTACGCCGCTGTCCCGGTATTCATCATCAAGAACAGCCTCAGGACCAGTGGCATGTCTCGCGAACGGTACTTCGAACTGCTGGGCAAATAAAATCTGAGTCTACCCACCGCGAATCAGGCGCATGGCTTCCCCGATAGCTGCAGCTTCCTTGGCCTCGCCACGGGCTCCGTTGTCAGTGACAGCGTCGCCTTCGCCGGGGGCCAGGAACATATTGGATTCGACGCCGTGCTGGCGTGTGTACAGATCCCAATAGCGGCCGTTCAGAGCATAGAGCGACTCATGAGTTCCGCGTTCGACCACGCGGCCGGCCTCGACCACCAGGATCTGATCGGCGCGGCGAATGGTGGAAAGACGATGCGCGATGACGAAGGTGGTCCGGCCGCGCATCAGGTATTTCAAGCCTTCCTGGATCATCGCTTCGGATTCGGAGTCGAGGCTCGACGTGGCTTCGTCCAGAATCAAAATACGCGGGTCGGCCAGAATCGCGCGGGCGATGGAGACGCGCTGGCGTTGCCCTCCGGATAACTTGACGCCGCGCTCGCCGACGATGGTGTCGTATTTCTTTTCGAATTTCTCGGCGAACTCGTCCACGCGCGCGATGCGGCAGGCTTCCATGATCTGTTCTTTGGTCGCCCCGGGACGGGCGAAGGCGATGTTCTCTTCAATCGAGCCGTCGAACAGGAATGAATCCTGAAGAACCACGCCAAGTTGCGTCCGGTAGCTGTCAAGACGGACCGTCGAAAGATCGATTCCATCGACGGTGATTTTTCCTTGATTGGGGGAATGGAAAGCTGCCACCAGGCTGATGATGGTTGACTTGCCAGAACCCGAAGATCCTACCAGCGCGGTCACGGTACCGGGTTCGGAGCGGAAGCTGACGTCGAACAGCACCGGCTTGCCTTCTTCGTAGGCGAATCCGACTTGATTGAATTCCACTTCACCACGAATGAGTCCGATGCTGACGGTGCGGTTCGGGTCGCGGTCTTCGGGGCGTTCTTTCAGGACTTCGCGGGTTCGATCGAGGCCAGCCAACGCTTCGGTTAACTGCGTGCCGATGGCGACGACTTGAATCACCGGCGCGATCAGGAACGCCAAAAATGCCACGAAGGTCATCAGGTCGCCGAGCTTCATCGATCCGGAAAGAATTTCGCGCGTCCCCACGTACCACACGATGGCGCCGACGATTCCCATCATCACGGTGGCCGAGAGGCTCATCAGCGACGTCGCCGTGAGCGACTTGAGTACGTTGTCGAGCAGCCGCTGCACGCCGCCGCCGAAAACTTCCGCTTCACGCGATTCGGCGTGGTAACCCTTTACGACGCGGACGCCTCCCAGCGATTCGGTGAGCCGTCCGGTGACGTCAGCGTTGATTTTGCCGCGCTCGCGGAAGATGGGGCGGATCTTGGTGAAGGCCTGCTTCATCACGAACGAAAACGAGATTACGAAAACGCCAGTAAGAGCGGTCATCAGCGGGCTGATGCGCAGCAGGAACACTAACGCGATGATCGCGGTCATGACGCCGCCCGCGAATTCCACCAAACCGGTGCCGATCAGGTTGCGGACGCCTTCGACGTCGGACATAATGCGCGCGACCAGCACGCCGCTCTTGTTCGCGTCGTAGTAGGTGACGGGAAGCAGGCCGACGTGGCGCTGAACCTTTCTGCGAAGCTCCGCGATGAGGCGTTGTCCGGTTTTCGAAAGGAGCTGCGTGAGCGAGAAAGAAGTGAGCCCCTGAATCAGGGTCGCGCCGAGGATGCCGAGAACCAGCGGCAGCAGCATGCCAGTTTGCTTCTTGCCGATGACATCGTCAATAAAGAATCGGGTTGAATACGGCAGAACCAAACCGCTCAGCCGGTTGACGATCATCAGAACGAAACTGAGCGCCAGCAATCCGCGGCGCGGCAGGATCATTTCCCGCAGATCGGGCCACAGCTCGCGCAGCCGTTCAGACTGCGACTTTTTGGGCTTGGTTGGGATTTCGGCCACTAACTCTAGTCTGGTGCCCGGAGCCGGTCCAACGCAACTGGCCGTTCTTCCGGGTTTCTTTTTTGCGACCGGCGAACGCGCTCCATCACTGTCGCGCCTCAAAGTCCGGCGAACGCGCCGAATAACTGTCGAATTTCCAGGCGGTCAGTTGAGGCGCGACAGTGATGGAGCGCGTTCGCGCGGCATCAGGGACGCCGATGGGCTGTTTGATATCCTACAAACAGAAGTGTTCCCCAAAATTATTTCGATCGGGACGTTTTACCTTCCGACCTATGGTGTCCTGGTGGCGCTGGGATTCCTGGCGGGGTTGTGGGTCACGGTAAAACTCGCGCGGCGGAGCGGGTTGAACGCCGAACTGATCACGAATCTCGCCGTGTATAGCGCGCTTGCGGGGCTGCTGGGCGCGAAAATCCTGATGCTCATTTTCGATTGGGGAGCGCCGGATAAGCCGCCGATATTTTCACTGTCGACATTGCAAGCGGCGGGAGTGTGGCAGGGCGGATTTATCCTCGCGGTGCTGGTCGCATTCCTGTACATGCGACAGAACAAGCTGCCTTTGCTCACGACGTTCGACGTATTCGCTCCAGGCGTGGCGTTAGGGCACGCGATCGGACGCGTCGGATGTTTCGCGGCGGGCTGCTGCTGGGGAAATGAATGCACCCTGCCCTGGGCCGTGACGTTTCATAATCCCGAGGCGGCCGAATTGACGGGCGTACCGCTCGGAAGGCCGCTGCATCCGTCGCAGCTTTATGAAGTGCTGTCGGAACTGGCGGTTTTCGCGTTCCTGTACTGGTGGTTCCAGAAACCGCACGCACCGGGGAAAATCATCGGCGGGTACCTGCTGCTGAGCTCGATCTCGAGGTTCGGCATCGAGTTCACGCGGTTCCACGAACAGGGGCTGCACTACGGACTCTCCTGGACTCAATGGATCTCCGTCGCGCTGGCGGTGGCGGGGATGCTGCTGCTGGCGAGGAGTTCGGTGCCTTCGGCCAAAGTAAGTCCTCCCGTAGCGGCTTAGTTCAGAAGCCAGCCTGCGGCGATCGCGGCGACAATCAATCTCGCCAACCATCCGAGCGCATGCGCCACCGCGACCAGCGGATGCAGCTTGATGTACAGCGCATTCATGATGGTGAATGGCAGAGGCGCCATGATCCAACAGATCGCGGCGAATAGAAACGCTCGCGAGTAGCCGTGGATTTCGAAGACGACGCATGCAGCCATGAAAGATGCGGCGGTAACAAATCCGAGCAGCGTCGCCCAAGCGATGGTCGATCCTTCGCTGGTCCGCTTCCGCCAGACTTCCGGATAAGCGACGTACTTATCGTGAAACAGGATACCCGTGAAAAACCAGTCGGTGAAGGAACCGGCGATTCCGGCAGCGAGCGTGGCGAGCGCGAAATGCGTCCAGTTCATCGAGTGCTCTGATACTGGTGCGCTCCACTTGACGATTGCTCGGGCCACTGCACGATTTCGATCAGATAGAGCACGTTCCCGTCCGGGTCTTCGAAATAGGCGAATTTTCCGGCGTTGGGATCCTGGGCGATCGGTCCTCGAAACTTGACGCCTTTTTGCCGCAGCGTGCTCACCGCGTCCTCGATACTGGTGGAAAGCGCGAATCCGATGGTGATCGATCCATCGCGTCCCGCCGGGTTTTGCGCGGACGCCGGATGCAGCCCGATGGTCAGCCGGCCGGCTTCCACTTGCGCCCAATGATTGCCGAACCGCTGCGTCAGGCGCAGGCCGAGCACTTCAGTGTAGAAACGCACGGACCGATCCATGTCGGTGACGAAGATGGTGGCGATTCCGGTTGTAAGCATGGAATACATCGTATGCACCTCGGTTAGGATTGTAAAGAGCCATTTTGAAGAAGCCTGCGAAAGTGCCGCGTGTCGATATACGGCTGGACTCTGGAGCCGTGTCGCCGCTCCAGCAACAGCTCTATGAGGGGCTGCGGGAGACCATCGTGCTGGGCCGATTGCCGCGCGGCATGCGGTTGCCGCCATCGCGAGCGCTGGCTCGACGGCTCGGGATTTCGCGCAACACGGTTCTGTTCGCTTACGAAGAACTAGCCGCTGACCAATGGTTGAGCGGACGAACAGGTTCCGGAACCTGTGTCGCTCGAAGCTCGCAGGCGGTACGGCTTATCGATCCGGACGGACTCACCCTCGACTGCCTCGGCCTTGTGTAAAGTTTCACGTATTTTCTGCCGTTATGAAGGAGTAGAGTGCCCCCGTCACGACAGCGAGGATTTGTCCTCATTGCGATGTCGATCAGCATGCTGCTGTTGCTGGCGGTGATCGGACTCGCGTTCGACCTGGGGCGAGTGTACATCGCCAGAAATGAAGCGCAGGTTTTCACCGACGCGGCGGCGATGACCGCAGCCCAGAAAATCGACGGTTCTGATGCAGGACTCGATCGCGCGCGCGAAGCCGTCGCGCGAGTGCCGATGCGCTGGAGTCTGGGGACCAAGGAATTTACCGGGGTAATCGTCGAATTCTCGAGCGACGGCGCGAAATGGGAAAAATCGCCCAAAGACGCCGCATCGATGACCATGGCTCGCGTCACTGCGCCGGAGAATAGCGTCGAAATTATGTTTCTGAGAGCCGTAGGCGGACCGGCGGCATTCACAGTGCCGGCTCACGCAGTGGCAGCCTCGAATCCGGTGAGGTTGATCGAATGAAAGGTCGCCAAAAGGGCCACGCCCTGATCGAGCTGGCGTTTTCCGCCATGGTCATGGTGACTTGTCTTGCCGGGACGTTCCAGTTCGGCTACACCTTCTACGTTTACAACCAACTGGTGACGGCCGTGGGCAACGGCGGACGCTATGCCGCGACTCGAACCGTTCGCGCCGAAGTCGACAAGGCTGAAAAAGCGATCCGCAACATGGTGGTCTACGGTGACGCGCAACCGTCCGCGGATGCTCAGCCCGCCGTGGCGGGATTGACGCCCGATCAGGTCGAGGTGCGCTGGGTGAAGGATGAGTCGGGCGCGCCGGCGGCGGTCGGTGTTTCGATTCGAGAATTCACTGTCAACGCTGTTTTCAGGGCATTCACGTTTACCGGACGGCCCGGCGTCGAATTCCCCTACGTTGGACGATACACTCCCACGGAGCACGAGCGATGAGAAAAGGTCAGAGCCTGGTGGAGGCAACGCTGGTGCTGATCGTCTTTTTCGCGCTGCTGCTGGGCGTCATCGACTGCGGGCAGGTGCTGTACTCGCATCAAGCGCTCGTGGAGCGCGTGCGTGAGTCCGTACGCTGGGGATCCGTGCATCCCTATGACGGAACCGGCGATCAGGTCGCCAACCTGGTCCTCTATCATCATGTGGACGAACCGCGCACCGCGACTGCAGCGTTTCTCGGACTCACGCGCGCGAACGTGCAGGTTCGCTATCAAGGTCCAACGCCCGAGCGGCCTGACGATGCAACCATTAGCGTGGCGATCGTGAACTATGAATCGCATTTCTTTTCACCGTGGATCGCGAAGACCATTGTGAGCCCGCGGCCGGTGCTGGTGAGCGCGCCGGTTACTCGTAACGCAACGCAATCATCGGATCGACCTTAATCGCGCGCCAGGCGGGGATAGCGCTGGCCAGTAGGGCAACCAACGCGAGCAGCGCCGATAGCCCCAGGAACGTCACCGGGTCGAACATCCTGACCCCATACAGAAAATCCGGACTACTGGCGAAGATCAGCGTCGCTCGCAGCAGGCTGGTGATGGCGACCGCGCCCGCAAGGCCGAAAACAGAGCCGATGAATACGGGGCGCAGGCCTTGCAGGATCACGGAACGCAGGACGTCCCGGGCAGTCGCACCGAGCGCCATCAGGATCCCGATTTCACGGGTTTGTTGGCTGACCAGATAAGACATGACGCCATAAATTCCCACCGTGGCCAGAGCAAGAGCTAGCACCGCGAGCGACATCGCCGACATCGCCCAGATTCTCGCCTGCACTTTTTCGAAATGCAAAGGCCCTTGTTCCAGGCTGATCAATTGGAGACTCGGCGGGATGTTTCTGTCGATGGATTCGAGCGTCGAACGAACCGCTGCTAACGCTATTTTCGGATCGCCTTCGGTACGCATCAGAATATTTTCCAGGGACGCGGGCCGGATGGGGAGATACAGCATCATCGGGTCGAGACGCGACAAGTTGGCGGTGCGTACGCTCTTGGCGACACCGATCACGTCGTACTGCACCCAGGGACCCGTCGTTCTTCCGACGCGGTCTTGCAGCTTGAAATGCCGGCCGAGGGGATTTTCGTCGGGCCACATTTGCCGCGCTGTCAGTTCGCTGATGATGGCGACGGGCGCACCCCGATCCATCTCCTGCGGCGTAAAATTACGGCCGTTCAGCAAAGGAATCCCGAGCGTCTCGAAATATTGAGGTGCAACTCGCGCCAGCAGCGTGTCGCTGGAAAAACTCTTGGATCGCGTATCGTCGCTTTGGACTTCCTGGCTGGTGGTTCCGGCCATGGGGATGCCGCCGGTAAGAGTAACCGAGCGAACCTGCGGAAGCTCGCGGAGGCGGTCGATCGCGCGGCGCTGAATCGCCAGGGCTTTGGCCGCATCGCTTCCATAGTTGAACGACACCAGATAAACGGAACGTGTTTCGTATCCCGGATCCACCGCTTGCGAACGGACCAGCCCCCGGACCAGGAGACCGGCAGTGATCAGCAACATGAGAGATGTCGCGATCTGGCCGGCGATCAGGAAACTCCGCAGCCGCGAACGGTCGAGCCGCTGACCGAAGGCGGTGGCTTCGTCTTTGAGGCCGCTGGTGAGGTCGACCCGCGAAAATCGCAGCGCGGGTGACAGGCCGAAGAGGATTCCGGTTGCAATCGAGATGAGCAACGTATAGGTGAAGACGCGAGAGTCCGGACTCAAGCTGACCAGGAAGGCTGCGCCCGGTCCGAAAGGCCCCTGAAGCCACTGCTGAATGGCGAGCCACAGAACTTTGCTCGCCCAGATGGAGAGAAACAGTCCGGAAATGCCTCCCAGGACCGCGATCAGCGTGCTTTCCGTGAGCAGTTGACGGATGAGACGCGAGCGGCCGGCGCCGAGCGCAAGTCTGACTGTCAGTTCCTTGCGACGAGCCGCGGATCGAGCCAGCAGCATGTTCGCAAGATTCGCGCAGGCGATGAACAACACCATCCCGACAACGATCATCATCAGGCCGACGATCACCTGAAATCGCGGGTCGTTGGTGTTCGGAAGATAGTGCGCCAGTTCCAGCGTGACGGTGAGAGTGCGATTACGGCTCGGATGAAGCTGCGTAAAACGCTGCTGGAGACCCGCGATTTCAGCCTGAGCCTGCTTGACGGAGATCCCCGGCTTAGGGCGGGCAAGAATTTGGAATCTCTGGTCGAGCGGATTGTCCAGCCAGTTTTGCCCAGGAGTCAGTTGAGCCTGCATCATGATGGGGGTCCAGAAATCCGGAACAATGGAAGGAATTCCGGTGCCGATGAATTCTTCTGGAGCGACTCCCACAATGGTGAACGAGGTGTCGTTCACCTTGATGATCTGCCCGAGCGCGTTCGGATCGCTGTGGAAACGATCGCGCCAGAGTGCGTAACTCAACATCATGACCGGGTGTGCGCCGGGGATCTGATCTTCTTCTGGAAGAAAGGTTCGGCCGAGAAAGGCCGTGACCCCAAGATCGGGGAAGTAGTTGGCGGAAACCAACCGCGCATGCAACGTCTCGGTGCTTCCGCTGGCGAGCGCCGCAAGAACAGGTTCGGGCCAACTGACGGCGGTGAGGCTGGAAAACGCCTGGTTCTGCTGATTGAAATGCACGTATTCGGGATACGAGAAGGCGTATTGGACGTCGCCATGATTTCCGTTTTCGAACCAGCGTTCGAGGCGGACGACGTTGTAGGGGTCCCTTACCGGCAGCGGCTTCAGCGCGACGGCGTTGAACGCGGTGAATAGCGTCGTGTTCACGCCAATACCGAGAGCCAGCGTGATCACGGCGACCAGCGTAAATCCGGGATTCTTAAGCAGCATCCGGACGGCGTAGCGCAGATCCTTGAAGAATGCTTCGATCACAGTGAAGCTGCGGCCTTCGCGGCGCTCTTCTTTGACGCGCGTCACTCCGCCGATCGCCAGGATCGCCGCACGGCGCGCTTCGTCAGGCGAGAACCCGCGACGGAGGTTCTCATCGGTGAGCATCGCGATGTGCGCTTCGAGTTCGGTATTGAAGTCATCGTCGAGCCGTTGTTTCGAAAAGATCGCGCGGATTTTCGAGAGGAGTGTACGCATACGTCACTTGGGGCTCGCGAGCAGCCGTCCGATCACGCCGGAGATCTTTTGCCAGCTTTCGGCCTCGCGCACCAGTTGTTTCTGTCCGGCTCGCGTGAGCGAGTAAAACTTCGCCTTGCGGTTGTTTTCCGAAACTCCCCACTTCGAGGAAATCCATCCCTTTTGTTCCAGGCGCAGGAGCGACGGATAAATCGTGCCCTGGTTGAGTTGAATGCAGTCTTCACTAACCTGCTCGATGCGGCGGGCGATCCCGTAACCGTGGAGCGTGCCCATCGTATCGAGCGTCTTCAGGACCATCAGGTCGAGCGTGCCTTGCAGAACTTCCGACATGTAGAAACTCTACACGAAAGTCCTGTAGAATGTCAACAGGTATAAAACCGCTCCCTATGGTCACGGCTCTGTGTCGGCGATGTATAGAATCAGCCGCTCCCCGAGCCGTGACCAAAGGGAGCGGTTCCACGCCAACGGCTATTCCCGCTTGGCCTTCTTGAACACCTTGTTGAGCACCGTGATCCCGCGGTCTACGTCTTGTTCGGTCAAGATATACGGCGGCAGCATTCGTAAGACGGTGTCGTGCGTGCAATTGATCAGGATGCCTTCCTCCATCGCATCCAGCACGATCTGTTTACCGGGCATGTCCAGATCGACTCCGATCATCAGGCCGAAGCCGCGGATTTCCTTGATGAACGAATAGTGCTTGGCGAGTTCCGTCAGGCGCATCCGGAAATAGCTACCGACCTCGGAAATCTGCGGCAGAAGCGGATCGAGAATATCGAAGAATTCGAGCGCCACGCGGCACGCCAGCGGTCCGCCTCCATACGTCGATCCGTGCATTCCACTTCCGATGGATGCCGCGGCGCGCTCGCTCGCCGCGATGAATCCCAGCGGCAGGCCGCAGGCAATCGGCTTCGCCGCAATCATGACATCCGGGAGAATCGCGGGTTCGAACATCTGATAGGCGAAGTGCGTTCCAGGGCGGCCCACGCCGCATTGGATCTCGTCGAAGATCAACAATGCGTTGTAGCGATCGGCCAGCTCGCGCGCCTTGCGCACGTATTCTGACGTGAGCGGAAAGATGCCGCCCTCGCCCTGCACCAGTTCGAACACGATGGCTGCAGTGCGATCGCAGGCGACTTGCTCCAGGCCGGCGATGTCGTTGCGATGCACGAAGTGGACGCCGGTCATCAACGGCTCGAAATCGCGGCGGTATTTCTCCTGTCCGGTAATGGAGAGCGCCCCAAACGTGCGGCCGTGGAACGAATTTTCGAGCGCGATCACTTCAATCTTTTGCGAATCGACCTTGCGTCCGTGCGAGCGTGCCATTTTTAGCGCGCCTTCCATCGCCTCCGTGCCGGAGTTGCAGAAGAATACCCGATCGAGTCCACTGGCGCGCGCGATCCGGGCCGCCAGCGGTCCCTGATATTCGTGATAGTAGAGATTGGAAGTGTGCAGCAGCAAGCCGGCTTGTTCGCGAATCACCTTGGTGATGCGCGGATGCGCATACCCCAGCGCGTTGACGCCAATCCCGGCGATCAGATCCAGGTAGCGTTTCCCGGATGTGTCATATACGTAGCAGCCGCGGCCGCGATGCAGCACCAGCGGATAGCGCGCGTAATTCTGAAGAAGGTACTGCTGTTCTAAGTCGATCACCGAAGCGGACGCGGACGTGGCCATGTATTCATCATAATAGGACCGTGTTCGTCACAGATTTGAAGTGCTTCCGGTGTGGCGCGGTGTATCCAATGGATCCTCGCGCGTACCTGTGTGGGCGGTGTGGAGCGAACGAAGAAGATCCCGGCATCCTCGATGTCCGCTACGATTACGGGGCAGCGCGGGGACGCCTGGAGTCTCGTCACGACGTGTTCCGGTACCTGCCGCTGTTGCCGGTTCGCGAGCCCGGCGAAGTCCTCGATGCGGGCGGAACGCCGGTGGTCGCCGCGCCCAGGCTTGCGGCGCGATTCGGGCTTCGCGCGCTGTATCTCAAAGATGAAACGCGCAACCCAACGCGATGCCTGAAGGATCGTGCTACGGCCGTCGCGATGACGCTGGCGCTGGAGATGGGTGTGCGCGACGTGTACTGCGCATCGGCGGGCAATGCCGCGATTTCGCTGGCAGGATTCGCGGCGAATACCGGAATGCGGTGCCACGTCTTCGTACCGAGCTATGCTTCGGCAGTTCGTTTGGACTGGTTGCGCCGCTTTGGAGCCGACGTGAATGTTTCGCGCGGCGACTACGATCAGGCGTTCGCGGAAGCGGAAGAGGCCGGCCAGAAACACGGATGGTACAGCCGCAACTGCGCCTTCAATCCATTTCTGGTGGAAGGCAAGAAAACCTGCGGCCTGGAGATCGCGGAGCAGACCGCGGCGGATTTCGTGGTCGCCCCGGTCGGCGATGGATGCACGCTGGGCGCGATCGGAAAAGGCTTGCGGGAGGCCCGCGAGCTGGGGATCGTCGATCGATTGCCGCGGTTGATCGGCGTGCAGGCCGCGGGAGTCCAGCCGATGGTGGCGCGGCTTCATGGAACCGTTCCGGTTGAAGGGGAGACCGCGGCGTCATCGATCGCGGTACGAAGGCCGCGCAATGCCTTGCGCCTCCTGCACGAACTACGGGAGAGCGATGGAGAGATGATCGCGGTCCCCGATTCCGCGATCGGCGAGGCGCAGCGGCGCCTGGCTGAGGAAGCGGGAATCATCGCTGAGTTCACCAGCGCAGCCACGCTCGCCGCAGTGGAAGAGATGGCTTCGAGAGCATCGATTGCAGGCCAGATTGGCGTCCTGGTCATCACCGGCGGAAGGGTAGATTAAAGCCCTATGTTAAGATGACCTTCGACACGCTAACGGTGGACTCCCAGACATCCAATTTGCCGGTTGCCCGCATAATCGATCATACGCTGCTGCGTCCGGAGGCGACTGCCGCCGAGATTCGTAAAGTGTGCCAGGAGTCCCGGTTATATGGGTTCGCCACCGTGTGTGTGAATCCGCACTGGGTTCGTTTGGTGGCACAGGAATTGGCAGGATCGGCGGTGAAAGTGTGCTCGGTCATCGGATTTCCGCTGGGTGCAAACATGATGGCGATCAAAGTTTCGGAAACGGAAGCCGCGCTTCAAGCGGGCGCGCAGGAAATCGACATGGTGTTGAATATCGGCGAGCTACGGGCGGGAAATCATGACACTGTTGGCGACGAGATTCGCGCGGTGGTGAACGCGGCGCACGCCGGAGGAGCGATCGTCAAAGTGATCCTGGAAACAGCACTGCTCGACGACCATCAAAAGGTCGCTGCGTGCAAACTCGCCAAGACAGCCGGCGCGGATTTCGTGAAAACGTCCACTGGATTCGGACCAGGCGGGGCGACCGTGCACGACGTCGAACTGATGCGGAAAACCGTGGGTCCTGAAATGGGCGTGAAGGCGTCGGGCGGCATCCGGACGCTTGAAGACTTGAAGAAGATGGTCGCTGCGGGCGCGACCCGGATCGGGGCGAGCGCCAGCGTAAAGATCGTGGAAGAGGCCGCGGGTGCATCTTCCGCTCCAGCGGCGGGCGCGTCGCGATACTGATGGGCACGCCGCGTAAATCCACTGTCTTCCGGGAACGCGCCGAGCTGCTCGACTTCCTGCTGGAGGTCTCGCGTGTTACCGCGGAGACGCTGGATCTCGACAAGCTGCTTGAAAATGTCGCGTCCATCGTGAAGACCGTGGTGCCTTACGATCTGTTCGCGATCCTTCTCTACAGCGAGCCAGCGCAAGGATTGAGAATCCGGTATTCGATCGGGCATCGCGATGAACTGGTTCGCAGCCTGGTCATCCCGCTTAATGAAGGTGTGACAGGCGCCGCGGCAGCCACGGGCATGCCGGTCCTGGTGGACGATGTGCGGGCGGACTCGCGCTACCTAAACGCGCTGGACGCCGTGCGCAGCGAATTGGCCGTGCCCATGACCGTGCGCGGAAAACTGGTGGGCGTGCTGGACGTGCAGTCGACGCGCGTGAAGGCCTATTCGGAGCAGGATCGCGCATTGCTGCGGCTGATCGCCACGCGTGTGGCCGTGTCCATCGAAAACGCGCGGCTGTATCGCAGAGTGGACCGGCAGAACCGGACTTTGCGGACGCTGGCGCATCTGTCGCAGGAATTCAGCTCGATTCTGGATCTGGACGAATTGCTGGGAAAGATCGCCGCCACCATTCGCGCGCTGATCAATTACGACGCTTTCAGTATTTTTCTTCTCGATGGCGAAAAGCGCGTACTGCGGCACCGTTTCAGCGTCCGCTACGACCAGCGCGTGGATCTGGACAACATTCCGCTGGGGAAGGGAATCACGGGAACGGCGGCGGAATCGCGCGAAGTGGTTCGTGTTTTAAACACCATGGAGGATCCGCGCTACATCGCCTCGCATCCCGACATTCGTTCCGAGCTGGCCGTTCCGCTGATCGCACAGGATCGCGTAGTGGGCGTGCTGGACGTGGAAAGCGACCGCATCGCGTACTTTACGGAGGATCACCAGCGCACGCTTTCATTGCTCGCGCCACAGATCGCCAGTTCGGTGGAAAATGCGCGTCTGTATGAAGAACTCGCCCAGCGCGAAAAGCGCATGGACCAGGATCTGACCGCGGCGCGCAAGCTGCAGCACGTCCTCCAGCCGCGGGAAGCTCCGGAACTTCGCGGTCTGGAACTGGCGCTGCGGGCTCGGCCGGCGCGCGAAATCTCCGGCGACGTGTACGATTTCTTCGACCACGGAGACGAATACGCGGTGATCGTCTTCGGCGACGTGAGCGGCAAAGGAGCGGCAGCGGCGTTGTATGGAGCGCTAGTGAGCGGACTGCTCAGGATCCTGGCGCCGCGGCGCCGCAGCCCGGCGGTCCTGATGCAGTCGCTGAACGAAACCCTGCTCGAACGCAAAGTCGACGCGCAGTACGCAACCCTCCTGGTCGCGCTGTGGGAGCATCGCGCGCGGCGGCTGACGCTGTGCAATGCCGGCGCGGAACCGCCCATGATTTTTCGCGGCGGAGAGGTTATAAAGCCCAAAGTGGAAGGCGTCCCGATCGGATTGCTGGAAGGCCGGGAGTACGAAGAAGTCGCAGTTGAAACGCAGATCGGCGATACGATTCTGTTCTATTCCGACGGCGTGGAGGATCAACTCAACGCCAAGAACGAGGATTACACTCGGGGCCGCGTGCAGCGTCTGCTCAAAAAACATGGCGCGGAATCGACCAAGGCCATCGCTGATGCGATCTTCGCGGATCTCGACGCGTTCCGCGACGACACGCCGATTACCGACGATCAATCCGTGGTCGTTATGCGGGTGTGCTAGAGGAAGCCTGCTGATGGAATATCGCGATCACACGCTGCACATCGAGGGCGTCGCGCTGGCAGAAGTCGCCGCGCGCGTGGGGACGCCTTGTTACGTCTATTCTTCGAATGAAATCCTGGGCAACTATCGGGCTTACGATGAATCCTTCGGGGATGTTCCGCACTCCGTGTGCTATGCGGTGAAGGCCAATGGAAATCTGGCGGTGTTGCGATTACTGGCGAAAGCCGGGGCCGGATTCGACATTGTTTCCGGCGGCGAACTGTTCCGCGTGTTGAAAGCCGGGGGCGATCCGAAGAAAGTTGTCTTTTCAGGAGTCGGAAAGACAGCCGCAGAGATCGACCAGGCGCTGGATGCCGGAATCTTCGTGTTCAATTGCGAGTCGGAACCGGAGCTGGCGCTCATCGACGCGCTGGCCCATCGGCGAGGCGTGAAGGCTCGCGTAGCAGTCCGCGTGAATCCGGATGTGGACGCCGCGACCCATGCTTACATTTCGACCGGACGCCTGGCGCACAAATTCGGCATCGATATCGCGGATGCAGAATGCGTTTATGAACGAGCCCGCCAGTACAAGAATCTGCTGATCGAAGGGGTGAGCTGCCACATCGGATCGCAGCTCATGGATCCGGCGCCGGTGATGGAGGCGGTGGATCGCGTGCTGACGCTGATCGAACGGCTGCGCGCTCAGGGCTTCGATATTCGGCACGTGGACTTGGGCGGCGGACTCGGGATCGGGTATAAGCCCGACGACGTCACGCCTCGGATTACGAGGTTCGCCGCGGAACTGCGCGCGCGCATCGCGGGACGCGGATTGCACGCGTTTGTCGAGCCCGGACGTTCCATCGTCGGCAATGCCGGCATCCTGCTCACCCGCGTGTTATACCGGAAAAAAACCGGCGAAAAAGATTTCGTGATCGTCGACGGCGCCATGAACGACCTGATTCGGCCCGCGTTGTACGGCGCCTATCACGAGATCGTACCGGTACGCCACAGCGATCGCCCGAAGACTCGCGTCGATGTCGTAGGACCTGTTTGCGAGACCGGCGATTTCCTGGCGCGCGATCGCGAAATAGCGGATGTTTTTCCCGGTGACCTGCTGGCAGTGTGCTCCGCCGGCGCCTATGGGTTCGCACAATCGTCGAACTATAATGCCCGGCCGCGTGCGGCGGAAGTACTAGTAGAAGGGGACCTATGGCGAATCGTTCGCACCAGAGAAAGCTTTGAGGACTTAGTGCGAAACGAATCGGGTCCGGATAGTGTCTAACACAGGCAGTGTAGCGATTGGGCAACGGGGGAATGCCATGAATGGACGCAATTTCGCTGTGCTTACAATGTCTTTGCTCACCGCCGGTTTTGCCGGCGCGGGCCCATTTTCCTTTACAACAGGAGCCCCGGATGGCTTGCTGGGGGCTGGGTCGCGACCTACCGGCTCCGGCGTTGAGATTGAAGCCGCTGACGATTTTCTGCTGACCAGTCCAACGCTGATAACGTCGGCAACGTTCACAGGCCTTCTGCCCACCGGGGCGTCGCTTTCAAGCATCATGGGCGTGACGATAGAGATTTATCGTGTATTTCCGAACGATTCGACCAACCCTCCTTCGGGGAATGTTCCGACGCGAGTCAATTCTCCGTCGGACGTCGAGTTCGATGACCGGTCCAGCGGCGCCGCGAATATGACATTTGGGGCGAGCTTGCTTAATTCAACCTTTACCACTGCTAATTCAGTGCTGAACGGAATCAACAAGAGTCCGAACCAATTCACGGGAGGAGAGGGGGCCGTGAGGGGAGAAGAGGTCCAATTCAATGTGACCTTCACGACGCCGTTCAACCTTCCGGCGGACCATTATTTCTTCGTGCCTCAGGTGCAACTGTCGAATGGGAACTTTTATTGGCTTTCGGCGCCCGACCCGAATACGGTAAACCCATTTTCACCCGATCTGCAAGCGTGGATTCGGAACGGAAATCTCGCTCCGGACTGGCTCCGCATCGGGACTGACATCACCCATCAAGGTCCCTTCAATATGAGCTTTTCATTATCCGGAACGACGCTGCCGGAGCCGTCGACATTCGTCATGCTGGGCCTGGCGCTGTCGGCCATGGGATTGCTGCGTCGCTTCCGTAGCTGAGCTCGAACGGCAGTCGCAAATTCAGCTCCGCCGCGCGATCGCGATCACGGATAGTCCTCGCCATGGCATCAGCCCGTCGATCCGCCGCCAGATCCACACTGTCTTATCGAACAGCTTCAGCGCGGCTTTGGCGATCTTCTTCCGGCCCAGTAGCTTGCCATAAACGAACCACGAAACGGCTCCGACTTTATTGAGCTGATGCACGCGCTCTAGTTGGAATCCGGAGCTGGCCAGGATTTCCGACACTTCTTTCACCGAGAAACGATGATGGTGGCCCATCGCTTGATCGAGCGATCCGTATAATCCTTTGCCCTGCGGCACCAACACGATTACGTTGCCGCCGGGCTTAAGGCAATCGTGAACGGAACGGAGCACCGCTGCCGGATCTTCCACCGATTCGAGAACGTTGACGCACAGCGCCGTATCGAACTGCCCCGACCAGCGCGAATAATCCGCCGGATTCTCCGGATCGAGCTGGCACACGGTGACGTTGGGCGTCCTCAAAAAGCGATTCCGCAGGGCATGCAAGTACAGCGGGTCTTTTTCGGCCGCCACGTAATTCAACTTACGCGCCATCAAACGGCCGGTGAGATTGCCGAGCCCGGCGCCGATTTCGAGCACCGTGTCGCCCAGGCTCGGACGCAGGACGCGCGTGATCCAGCTTAGATATTGCGGCGTGCCCGTCAGGCTGTTCAGCAGGCCGCGGCCGTAGCTGGCAACATACAAGTCGTCGACCAGCCAGAAATACAAAATGACGCCGAGCGCCTTGATCCCGTCCTTCCAGCCGATTTTTTTCCCTTCTTCGTAAGTGCGCCCGTGATAGCTGATGGGAACTTCATACACGCGCAGCTTGCGCTTGGACGTCTTCATGGTGATCTCCGGCTCGAAGCCGAAGCGATCCGACCGGATCGGGATGCTCTTCAGCAGATCCGTGCGGAACACCTTGTAGCACGTCTCCATATCGGTCACGTTCAGGTTGCTGAACATGTTGGAAACCAGCGTCAGGTATTTGTTGATCATCGAGTGCCAGAAGGGCAGCACGCGGGACTGTTCGCCGGCAAGGTAGCGCGATCCGAATACCGCGTCCGCGTGTCCATCCAGCAGTGGGCGCAGCAGCTTCACATATTCCGATGGATCGTATTCGAGATCGGCGTCCTGCACCAGGCAGAAATCGCCGGTGGCTTTGTCGATGGCAGTCCGCACCGCCGCGCCTTTGCCTTGATTTACGGGATGCCGGTAGAGCTGGATGCGCGAGTCGGAATCCGCCAGCCGCTTGAGAATTTCCGAGGTTCCATCGGTAGAGCAATCGTCCACAATCACGAGCTCTCGCTCCATATTTTCGGGCAAAGGCGCAGCCAGGACTAGAGCCAGACTGCGCTCCACTACTGTTCGCTCGTTGTAAACAGGGATCAGGATCGAAAGAAGCAACCCTTCAGTATAATTGGGTTTGGCTCCTCAACCAGAAATGACCACGACCAAGGTTGTTCTTGAAACCAGTGTGCCCGGGCTGAAGCTGCTCGCCCGCGGGAAAGTGCGCGATATTTACGAGGATGGCGACCGGTTGCTGTTCGTCGCCACCGACCGCATTTCCGCGTTCGACTACATTCTGGCCACCGGCATTCCCGACAAAGGCCGCGTTCTGACGCAGATGACGCTGTTCTGGCTCGACTTTCTGCGCGACACCGTGCCGAATCATTTCCTCAGCTCGGACGTGCCCGCCGGAATGGAAGGCCGCGCGATGTGGGTGAAACGCGCGGAGATGATCCAGGTGGAATGCGTCGCGCGCGGATACATCTCAGGCTCGGGATGGAAAGATTACCAGCGTACTGGTGCGATCTGCGGCATCACGCTGCCCCCAGGCTTGCGTGAAAGCGAAGCGTTACCTGAGCCGATTTTCACGCCGGCAACTAAAGCGCAAACCGGGCACGATGAAAACATTTCCTTCGAGACCATGGTGTCATTGATCGGCGCCGATCTCTCCACGCGCCTACGGGACCTTACGCTCGGTATTTACAAGAAGGCCGCGGATTACGCCCGATCGCGCGGGATCATCATCGCCGACACCAAGTTCGAATTCGGCCTGATCAACGGACAGATCACGCTGGCGGACGAAGTCCTAACCCCAGATTCATCGCGCTTCTGGCCGCTCGATTCCTACCAGGCCGGCGGCGCACAGCCTTCTTATGACAAGCAGTACGTCCGCGATTACCTGGAGTCGATTCACTGGAACAAGCAGCCTCCCGCGCCGGCGCTCCCCGACGACGTTGCGCAGCGGACCAGCGGGAAGTATAAAGAAGCCTACCGGGCGCTAACCGGAAAATCGTTGTGAATCTGCTCGACCTGTTGCTGGTGGTCATCGTCGGCGCGTCCATCGCCGCGGGATGGATGGCTGGATTCGCACGGGTCGGCATCGGATTCATCTCAACGGTGACCGGGATACTATTCGGATTCTGGTTTTATGGGATCCCTGCTGAATGGTTTCACCGCTACATCCATTCGACGGCGGCATCGAACGTCCTCGGGTTCTTTGCCGTCTTAATAGCGTTCAACATTGCGGGGGGACTGGTGGGAATGCTCCTGTCGAAGCTGTTCAAATGGACCGGACTCTCGTGGCTCGACCGTTTGATGGGCGGCGCATTCGGTTTGGTTCGCGGCGGTTTGATGGTGGTGGCCTTTGTGGCCGTGCTGATGGCCTTCACGCCTCGTCCGCTGCCGAACTGGATGATCGATTCCGCCGTCCTGCCCTACGCCATCGACGCTTCGAACATTTGCGCCGCGCTGGCGCCGAAGCAGATCAAGGAATCGTTTCGCGAGGCATTGAACGACATTCGAAAAGCCTGGGATGAACAGTTGAAGAAGAAAAAGAAGAAGCCGGATTTGAAGCCGGTCGACAGCTAGTTATGCTATTATGCCATTGAGGTTATGCCTGAGCGTACCACCGTCGTACTACCGCCTGGCCTGAAGCGCGAAGCCGTTGCTCGGGCGCGCCGCGAGGGAATTTCATTCGGCGAATTTGTTCGTCAGTCGCTGAGGCGGTCGCTTTCCGAGGCGCATAGGAAAACTTCCCGCAAGAAGGACCCGTTCTGGTCCGACGTCGCCGTTTACGACGGGCCGGTGCCGGCGGACATCTCCGTGAATCACGATAAGTATCTCTACGATGAAGATCGGTAATGGTCTTTGTTGACACCGGCCCGTTTGTCGCCCGCTATCTTCCGAATGATCCGTTCCGCGAGCGCGCACTGAGAGTCTGGAAACGCTTGGAGAACTCGGAATTATACACGAGTAACCACATTCTGGACGAGACCTTTACGCTGATGGCGCGGCGCGCGGGATACCCCTTCGCGGCGGAACGCGCCCAGCGCTTCTACTCTTCGGATGCATTCGAAATAATTTCCAGCACCCGTGAAGACGAGGTTGAAGCGGTTCGCTTCTTCCAGAAATTCGGCGATCAGGCCATCAGCTTTACTGACTCCGTCTCCTTCGCGATCATGCGCCGATACGGGATCTCGACCGCGTTTACCTTCGACCGGCATTTCGTTCAAGCGGGATTCGATGTCATCGGATTTCAATGAGCGGCGATCTTCTCATCTTCGACCTCGACGGCACGCTCATCGATTCCAAGCGCGATCTGACCGATTCGGTCAACGCCACGCGCGCCTGGTACGGCCTCGCTCCGCTACCCGATGACATCGTTTCTTCGTATGTGGGAAATGGAGCGCCGCTTCTCATCCGTCGTTCTTTTCCGCATGCGACTCAAGAGGAATTGTCGCACCTGCTGCGCTATTTTCTGGACTACTATCGCGAGCACATGCTGGATGCGACGACGCTATATCCAAGCGTTCGCGAGGCGCTCGATCAATTGCATGAAGCCGACGTTCCGCTGGCGGTGCTCACCAACAAGCCGGTGCGTTTTTCGATTCGCCTGATCGAAGGTCTTGGCCTCGAAACACACTTTTTTCGTGTCTACGGCGGTAATAGCTTCGAGGAGAAAAAGCCGCATCCGATCGGGATCCAGATGCTCATGGCGGAATCCGGTGCGGCGTCGGATCGCACCGTGATGGTCGGCGATAGCGCCGTTGACGTGCGCACTGCCCGCAACGCTGGAGTTCAAGCTTGCGGTGTGAACTGGGGATTCCAGCCGGAGACTTTCGCCCAGGCGCCGCCGGATTTCGTCATCGACGACATGCGCGATCTTTGTGCGCGCTTGCTGAGCCGTCAGGATTGACCGCTCCCTATGGTCGCGGCTCATTGCCGGCGCTATCTGATCTCAGCCAGACACTGAGCCGCGACCAGAGGAAGCAGTCGATGTCGACGTGTCACGACGACGACTAGAGCCGTCGCGGCAAACTCCACGTGACTCAAATTTTAACCCACGCCTGTTTCTGCGAGCTCTCCTGCACTCTTTCCAGCAACTCCATCCCCCACGCGCCATCCTCGAACGTCGGATATTCCACCGGAGCCGACGCGTCCGCCACGCGCGCATAAAATCGCCGGAACATCTGTTTGAACGTATCGTCGTAGCCTTCGCTGTGGCCGCCGGGCAGATCGGCGAACGTCGCCGCGCGCGCATCGAATAGCGAAGCATCCTTGATGATGATCTGATTGGGTGAGTTGCGATGTCCGATCCAAAGTTCGTCCGGGCGCTCCTGGTTCCAGGTCACGCCAGATTTGGTGCCGTAAATCTCGAATTGAAATCGATTCTTTCGTCCAGCCGAAACCTGGCTCACTGCGAAAGATCCGCGCGCGCGATCGCCCATGCGAACCAACACCGCGCCGAAATCGTCCGTCGTCACCGCGACCGATTCGTAGTCCGACGGATTCAATTTCTTTCCTGCGAACGTCTCCACCGATCCCTTGGGACGCTTCCGCGTCTTGTGAAATGCCGTCAGATCCGCGCACAGGGCCGTAATCTTTAAGCCGGTCAAGTGCTGGATCATGTCCATCCAATGCGAGCCGATATCGCCCATGGCGCGCAGTTCGCCACCCGCTTCGGCGGTCGCGCGCCAGTTCCAGTCCGTATCGTAGAGCAGCCAATCCTGGAAATAAGTTCCATTCACCACCAGAATTTCACCCAGCTCACCGGCAGCGATCATGCTGCGCACCTGCTGGACCACTGGATAAAACCGCAAGTTATGATTGACGCAGTTCGCCACCTTTTTGCGGGCTGCACTCGCCACCAGATCGCGAGCCTCAGCCGCAGTCATAGTGAGCGGCTTCTCACACAGGATGTGTTTCCCGGCGTCGATCGCCGCTTGCACCATCGGGTAATGGAGCACGTTGGGAGTACACACGTGCACCGCGTCGATGTGCGGATCGTCCACCAGCGCTCGCCAATCGCCGCTGGCCTTCGGAACATAATATGACGTCGCGAATTTTTCAGCGACAGCCTGTGACGATCCCGCTACTGCCGCGACTTCGACATTACCTAGCCTGCGCAGAGCTTCCGTGTGGACCTTTCCCATGAAGCCGGTCCCCAGCATTCCTACCTTGATGGTTTTCATTGGCTATAACTTGTAGATGGTCATTCCGCTGAGCAGTTTCGGATAGAAGTCGGTCGATTTTTGCGGCATCACTCCGCCCGCGAATGCGATCCGGGCCATGTCGTCGATGGGCGTCGGCTCCAGCAGAAAGGCCACCTGCGCGCCGTTGTGCACTTCGGCGGCGGCAGCATCCATTCCCCGAACATACTTGATGTATTTCTCATCGCGCACGGCTTCTTCGGTGACGCCGAGCAGCTCGCCCAAAACATCCTGATGCAGGATCGGTACATCCAGCCGGTCGTCCTTGCGCAGACGTTGCATCAATCGAATTTCGCCCGCAGCCACTACGCCGATCTGCACTCGCTTCGGATCCGCCTGCATCATCCGGTGTTTCAGTGAATCCAAGGACTCGGATGCCGCGACGGACCACCCTGCCTTCACGGCCTTCTCGAAAAAACGCACGGCGTCGAAATCCGGCAAGCTTCGCAACACGCGATGTGTTGCCAGAATCTTGAGCCCGCTCGAATGCATGTTGACGCAAGTCATCATGACGTACTGCGCAGTGGCGTCTCCTGGGTTCTCATTTCGATACGCGAGCGCGGTTTCGTAGCGATGATGACCGTCGGCGATCAGCAGCTTTTTCGCAGCCATTAGCGTTTGGATGCGGCCGATGTGCGATGAATCGGTGATCGGCCAGAGCCTATGTCTTGCGCCATCGTCATCCGGAACATCGACCACGGGAGGACCCGATGCCGCTTCGTCCAGAACATGATCGATCTCGCCGGCCGGATCGGGATACAGCATAAAAATCTGGCCGAAGTGCGCGCGCGTATGCCGCAGCAATTCCAGGCGATCCTTCTTTGGGCCGCTCAGCGTCTGCTCGTGCCGAAACACTATGTTCGCGGAGTAATCCTCGATTTTGCCGACCCCAATGAATCCTTTTCGCGTCAGCTGTTCTCCAGAGTCGGGAACCTGAAATTCCTGGAAATAGGCATACAGACCGGGCGCGGGGTCCTGCGCCAGGATGCCTTGGCGAATCCAGTCGTCCAGATGTCCGGCTGCGCGCGTGTAGACGTTGTCGGAATCGTTGTCGGACGCTTTGCGTTCGCCCAGGATCACGCGCACCAGGTTATAAGGACTGGCGGCGAGATAGCGCGCCTGCATTTGCGGACTGATTTTATCGTACGGCTGGGTCAGCAGCTTGCCGGGATCGCCCGCCTTGGAGCTGTATCGATAGGCTGGAAACGGTTTTAGGGTGGCCAAGAATTTAGCATAACCAAACGCTACCGGATCTCGCCGAGCGACTCCCGCAGCGCCGCCTCGATCCGCTCGCTCGCATGCCCGTCCCCGTAAGGATTGTGGATATGCGACCGGCGCTGGTACTCGGCAGAATCGTCGAGCAGCACGCTCGCTTCGGACACAATTCGCGCGACGTCGGTCCCCACCAGCTTTACCGTCCCTGCGGTAACCGCTTCGGGGCGTTCGGTTTTTTCGCGTAAGACCAGAATCGGTTTGCCCAGCGACGGCCCTTCTTCCTGAACCCCGCCCGAATCGGTGACGATCAGGAACGCCCGGCGCATCAGGTCGACGAAAGGCACATATTCCAGAGGTTCGATCAACGTGATATTCGAGTGCGAGCGGAGATGGCGATTTACGACGGAGAGAACGTTCGGATTCGGATGCACTGGATAGACCAGATGCACGTCGCCCCGATCGGCAAGTATGGAAAGCGCCTCGCAGATTCGCTCGAATCCTTCGCCAAAACTTTCGCGCCGGTGCGCGGTCACCAGGATCAGCCGCTTGCCGGGAAATTCGAACCGGGCGCCGTCCACAATCAGATCGCCGCGCTCGATCCGGTCACGCACATAGAGCACCGCATCGATACCGGTATTTCCGGTGATCCACACGCGCCCGGGGACGTTCTCGCGGGCGAGGTTCTCTGCGGCGCTGGAAGTCGGAGCGAAATGCAGCGCGGCGATTCGCGACACCAGCACACGATTCAGTTCCTCCGGATACGGTTGGTATAAATCGCCCGTGCGCAGTCCGGCTTCGACGTGGGCTACTGGCACCCGCGCATAAAACGCAGCCAGCGCGCCGCAAAATGCCGTGGTCGTATCGCCTTGAACCACGGCGAGGTCGGGTTTAGCCTGGGCAAAAATACGCTCCAAGCCCCCGATGATCCGCGATGTGGATTCGAATAGCGTCTGCCCGGGCGTCATCAAGTCCAGATCGAAATCGGGAGCGATCTCGAAAGCGGAAAGCACCTGGTCGAGCAGTCCACGATGCTGCGCGGTGACGCACACCTGGACCGAATATCGCTCCGGAAACCGCTGGAGATGGAGCACCAGCGGAGCCAGTTTGATGGCTTCCGGCCGCGTTCCGAAAATGAAAAGGACTCGCAAATGCAGCGCTCATGGTACCCCAGCGGGCAAAAACAAGGCAAGCTGTTTGCCGTCCTCAACGCTGCTTGCATGAGACAATGAGTTCTGGAACCGCACGGCTGGTGATCTTGCGATTGTCGCCAGTGCCATTGTTTTGAGGCAGGAGGAACGCGTTGAGTCACGCACAAAAGTTGCGCGAGAAGATCGAGTCGCGAAAGGCGCAGGTCGGCGTCGTGGGACTGGGGTATGTCGGATTGCCGCTCGCGGTGGAGTTCGCGCAGGCCGGCTTTCACGTCACAGGCATTGATGTTGACGAAACCAAGGTTGCGACGCTGAACCGCGGAAGCTCCTACATTCAAGACATTCCGACGTCGGTATTGAAGCCGCTGGTCGATTCCGGCAAGCTGCGGGCGACCGCGGATTTCGTCGCTGTCGCCGGCCTGGACACCATCAACATCGCGGTGCCGACGCCGTTGCGGAAAACCAAAGATCCGGACATGAGCTACATCGTCAACGCATGCAAGGAAATCGAAAAACATTTTCATGCAGGCATGCTGGTGATTCTGGAATCTACTACCTATCCCGGAACCACGGATGAGCTGATGTTGCCGATGCTGGAGAAGCCGAATCTAAAGGTCGGAGAAGATTTTTTTCTGTGCTTTTCCCCCGAGCGCGTCGATCCCGGCAATCCGAATTTCCAGACCAAGAACATTCCCAAAGTAGTCGGCGGAATCACGCCCGCTTGCACGGAGCTCGGCGCGCTGTTCTACGGGCAGGCGCTCGAGCACGTGGTACCGGTCAGCTCCACCCGCGTGGCGGAGATGGTCAAGCTGCTGGAAAATACGTTCCGCATGATCAACATCGGCCTGGTGAACGAAATCGCGCTGATGTGCGATCGCATGGACATCAATGTTTGGGAAGTGATCGAAGCGGCGGCGACCAAGCCCTTCGGATTTATGCCGTTCTACCCCGGACCCGGCCTCGGCGGCCACTGCATTCCCATCGATCCGTTTTATCTTTCCTGGAAGACCAAGCAGGCGGGCATCGAAGCGCGGTTCATCGAACTGGCCGGCTACATCAACGGCCAGATGCCGCATTTCGTAGTCGATAAGATTCAGAACGCGCTCAACGAGCACATCAAACCGCTCAAAGGCTCGCACGTGCACGTGCTGGGCGTCGCTTACAAACGCGACATCGACGATGTCCGCGAGTCTCCGGCGCTGGATATCATCCATCTGCTCGAAAAGCGCGGCGCGAAGGTGACCTATAGCGATCCGTTCGTGCCGAAGCTGCGCGCGGACGGTTTTCTGCAGCACACCATGGAGGCGATCGATCCGATGAAGGCCGCTGCCGCCGCGGATTGCGTCGTGATCGTGACCGACCACAAGGGGTTCGATTATCCCTGCATTATGGAGGCGTCGAAACTGATCGTGGACACCCGCAACGCGCTCAAGGGGCACACCTCGGAAAAGATCGTGCGCCTGTAGATTTAGGCTATTCTAGTCAACAGCGGTGCTTCTAACTTCGTGCAGGAATAGGGCCAAAACGATCATTGCGGGCCATAAATCCCAATTCGGATGCCGCGCATGAGCGAGAGCGCGCGGCCACCCCTGCGGGTTGGCATCATGCTGGATTCCTGGGAGGGCTCAGCCTGGATCGGAAAGATCATTCAGGATATCCGGGCTTGTGGCTTCGCAGAGCTTAGTCTGGTCATCCTCAACCAGGATGTTCCCAAGCCGAAACCTCCGCTTTGGAAACGGCTGCTGACTTTCGATATCAGTCCGCAGGCCCGCAAGGGCGCGTTGTTTTATTTCTATTCGCTGCTGGACGAGCGCCTGTTCCGGAATCGCGTGGACGCATTCCAGAACGTGGATCTTAAGGAACTGTGCCACGATGTGCCGGCGATGGGAGTGATCGCGGAAAAGAAAAAGTTTACCGACCGGTTCTCCCCATCCGATGTCGACGCCATTCGAGCCCACAACCTGGATGTGATCCTCAGGATCGGATTCCGAATCATTCGCGGCGAGATTCTCTCCACCGCCCGCTACGGGGTGTGGTCATTTCACCATGGCGATAACCAGGCGTATCGTGGCGCTCCTGCACTGTTCTGGGAAATGTACGAGCAGAATCCCGTCTCCGGAGTGGTTCTGCAGATCCTTACGGAAGAACTGGATGGAGGCAAAGTCATCTATCGATCGTTAGCGGCCACCGACTTCACATCTCTCAGCCGCCAGCGAAATCCGATCTACTGGAAGGCTTCGAATTTCATCGTCCGGCGCTTGCGCGACCTCTATTTTCGCGGATGGGACTACATCGAATCGCTAGCCACTTATCATGAACGCAAGGAGGACTTGGGCAAGATTTACTACAAGCCGAACAACTGGCAGATGCTGCCATTTCTTTGGCGGACCCTGGTGGTCAACAATTTCGGGCGCGTGTTGGGGAGCAGAATGCGAGTGGATTCCTGGTCACTCGCCTGGCGACGCCTCCCAGATCAGCACAAAATACTGAGCGGAAAATTCGATACTCGCGGATTTCAATTCATCCGGCCTCCGGCGGACCGGTATTATGCCGATCCTTGCGCGATCACCGTGGGCGGGCGCACCTTTGTGTTCTTCGAGGATTACCGGTATCGAGAACAAAAAGGAGTCGTCTCGTGCCTGGAGCTTTCCGCATCCGGAGCGGGTCCCGTCGAGACAGTGTTGACCCGGCCCTATCATCTTTCCTACCCCTTCCTGTTCGAATGCAACGGCGAGGTGTTCATGGCGCCGGAAACCGGAGAGAATCGAACTGTGGAGGTCTATCGAGCCGTCGATTTTCCGTCGCGTTGGGAACTGTGCCGCGTCCTGCTGGAGGGAGTGGAGGCGGTCGACCCCACTCTGCTCCGTCACGAGAATCGCTGGTGGCTTTTCGCGAACATCAAGACCGAAGGCGGTCAGGCTCTGGACGAGCTGCATCTCTTCTATTCGGATGCGCTCGACGGAGAATGGACGCCTCACCCCAACAATCCAGTGGTCTCCGATGTCAGAAACGCGCGGCCAGCGGGCCGCATCTTTGAGCTCGACGGCCACCTGATTCGTCCTGCCCAGGACTGTACCATTACCTACGGCCGGGCCGTTTCTTTTCAAAGGATTACGACGCTCTCTACGATCGACTACCAGGAACAGACCGTGAATCGGATCGACGCGCCTATCGAGCCCGGAAACATCGGTGTGCACACGTATACCTCTAGCGAAGGTTTTGAAATTGTCGATGTAAAAAGAGAGGTCTGGCGCAATCCGTCCAATCGGCCTGCAAGGAGAGCAGACAAGTGAAAATCCACCACGAAGAACTTTCCGATGTCGTCCGCTATCTTGAAATCCACAAGGACGTTTCGCTGGAGGAGCAGACCCCGCACTTCGAAGGGATCATGCGAGCCGTCCAGCGCTATCACCCCATCGATGCCGGAACGCAAATCATCGAGATCGGAACCGGAACCGGGTGGCTGCCGATCCTGTGCAAAATGCGCGGGTGGAACTGCAAAGGCCTGGAAATCAGTCCGCAGTTGATTGAGTTCGCCAAGCAGTGGGGCGCCAAGTATGGGATCGATCCTGCCATTGAACTCGGAAATCTGGAAGACAACGATATCGGCCGCGACCAGTACGACATCGTCATCTGCTCCAATGTTTTCGAGCACGTGGAGCACTGGCGCGAGGGTGTTCGAAAGGTTTACGACGCGCTGAAACCCGGCGGCGTGATGTTTTTTGAATCCACCAACAAATTCAGTTTCACGTCGGGCGAGTATAATTTTCCGCTGTATGGATGGCTGCCGAACTGGGCGCGCTACAAGCTCCGGATCGCGCGCCAGGGTCCGGACATCATGAAGTTGGGCATCGATTTCCACCAGTTCACGCACTCCGGGCTGCGCCGCGAGTTCAAGCGAGCAGGGTTTTCACGCATCCTGGATCGGGTTCAATTGACCGACGAGGCCTGGGTCAGCGCGGAATGGAAAAAGACCGTGGTTCGGGTCTCGAAAAGGGTCCCTCCGGCCAAGGCGGTCGCGCTGATGTTCTCGGATGCCACGCGCTTCATCTGCGTGAAATGAACTCCTAGTCAATCGCTGAAACGAAAGCGCAGCAGTGTCCACACCGCGATAAATCCGTCCGACGCTTTGATTTTCTTGCCCTCTTCACGCGAGCGCGGAAAATAGGCGATGGGCGTTTCCAGGATGCGTAGACCGCGGCGAATCAACTTGGCCGTAATCTCATGATCGGTTTCAAAGCCGCTGGTGCGTAGCGGCATGTCCTTCAAGACAGCGGCCGGATACAGCTTGTAGGCCGTGAGCGTGTCGGTGATCCAGCGTCCGTAAAGCAGCAGCGTCCAGAGTGTCAGCAGGACGCCTGCGACCCACGCACCGATGCCCTGATCGGGATGCTTGCCGGGAAGCAATTTCGATCCGGTCTTTGCGCGATACTGACCCAACGTGCGGCTGCCGTAGACCACGTCCGCGGTTTTCAAACCTTCCAGCAGCCTGAGGTAATCGTTCGGGTCGTATTCGAGATCGGCGTCCTGGATCAGAATATAGTCTCCGGCCGATTCACGAATGCCACGCTGCACCGCCTTGCCCTTCCCTTGATTAGGAACCTGAGTGAATACGCGGATCGGCGCCAGCGTGCAGGATTCCGCGAACCGGCGGGCCATCTCCTCTGTATTATCTTTCGAGCCGTCGTTCACCACGACAAGTTCCTTCTGGAATCCCAGTCGATCCACCGGCACCGCGACGATGCGCTCCAGCAGCGTGTGGATGAACGCGCTTTCGTTGTACGCGGGAATGACTATGGACAAAACTGGCATAGGTGTTTGGCGACGAACCGGCTCACAGAACACGTCATGGTGTGGAACGATCCGATTTCTCCAGCAGCGCTGCGGTTCCGGGTAGCGCCATTTCATGCCTGAGAAATTGCTCCAGCGCGCCGGGCTCGGCTGGTTCCGTTCGGACCGGCTCATAGGCTTCATATCGCGAACTCTGGCCTGCGGGCGGATACACTCGCCGCCATCGCGCGGGTGAAGCATGAATCGTCTCGGCGAGCATACGTTCGTGCGGAAGCGCGCCGGGCCCAGGGTTGGACCGCAGGATCACCACATCCACGGGCATGCGGTCGAACAACGTCTGCATCTGCTCCGCGCTCGCGTGTAGTTGCTCGTAATTGCGTCCGAGCCAGTCCATACGGGCGAGCACTTTGCCCGGCCGAACCAGGTAGCGCGCCGTGGAGCGCGGCTCGATTTGGGCTATCTCCGCGATCATCGGGCCTTCCGCATCCGCGCTCACCATCGCCGATCGATAGGGTGGCTGGGTGTGCCCGACCACAAACTCCGCAACCGGCCGCACGGTATTCTTAACCTGCACGGGAGCGCCGGCATAGATTCTAAAAGCAGCGGTGATGACCAGCAGTCCAGTCACCGCCAGCCCTACGGTTCGCTCACGGCGGCTGGATTTTGCGATGGAATAAATCCCGTAGCCGGCCAGCACCACTAACGGTGGCAGCGCCGGCGACATGTACCTCGGCTCTACGATCACCGGAGCGGTCATCAGGAAGGCCGCCAGCACCAAGGGCTGGAGCATGCAAATGGCCGCAAGCGCAGGGATGGGCCGTGCGCGCATACAGGTCCAAACTCCCCACACGACCAACGGCGCAAGCAGGCCGAGGTCGCGGACGGTATCCCAGCCCAGCACCCTCAGCGCAGTGATGAATTCCGTCCTGGCAAGGAATCCACGCGTCAGAAAGTTTTGGCTGATGATATACCAGGGAGCGCACAGCAGCGCGACGCCTAGGGGCGCCAGCCAAAATGACCAGCGCAGGAACCAGCGCCAGCGTCCGGTCACGATTAGCGCGGCCGGCAATACCCCTAGCAGATACAGTCCGCTTCCCTTGGTGAGAATTGTCAGGGCGGTCAGAATCGTGAAAATCAGCAGTGGAGTAATTCGTTCCGATTCAAGATACGAGGCGAGGGCGATGAGCGCGCCAAAGCTGAGCACTGTGACCGCCAGATCCGTCATCACCAGCAGGGACCCGGATACCACAATCGGCAGCAGCAGAAACACTACGCCCAAGCCAAATGCCGCCACAGCGCCGATCGAGGACCGCAAAACCAGAAAGATGAGCGTGGCCGAAAACGCCGCAATCAGTGCGATCAGCAATAGCGTCGCGGCCCGGCCTGGTCCGAATAGCAACATCCAGAACGCTTCAGCGATATAGAATAAGGGCGGCCAATATCCGACCGCGAAATAGGGAACGTGCAGGTAGTAATCCTGAGCGAAAGCTGTAGGAGTGCGGGAGAGTCCGCTGGTCAGATATTCCCGCACCATGAGCCCGGAAATATAGTGCGAGGGTTCATCCGGGTACCCATCGAACGACGCTGCCGGCGCTCCGCGCCAGTGCTGTAAGGCGATCACCAACAGCCAATATCCCAACAGCGCGGCAACTCCAACCACCGCCGCTCCTCGAACGGAGGGCTCCCTTTTGGACGGGTTCAACAATCCTTTCCCCCTGGTTGGTGACCGGCTCGGGAGACAAAAAGACTCTGGCCCATGTTGTACGACAGCGGCAACGCATCCACGCGGAGAAAATGGGCCAGTGCCGGCAGGGGTGCGAGCAATTTGGAATAGGGTGCGGCGCGCTGGCACACATAGCCTAACGGCAGCGTCATCCAGAATGACTGGCGCCACAACGGCGAAAAGCCGGCGCGTTCAAGCTGCCGTGACATGGTCGCAGGAGTGTAGTACAGCAGATGGACGCTCAGCCAAAAAGGCCAGCGGCTCCCCAGAACTCCCGCCGCGACGCTCGCGATGTCGGGATAATTGACCAGCAGAAGGCCGTCCGGTTTGAGCAATCCACGGATCAACGTCAGAGTCTCGTGCGGATTGGGGAGATGTTCGATGACATCCCACAACGTCACGACATCGAAGCTTTGCTCGGGAAACATTCCCGCTTCGAGAATGCCATCCTGAATGTCGAGATTGTAAGTCCGGCGCCCGAACGCGGCCATCCAGCGGCTGGGCTCGACGCCGTGAGGCTCGAAGCCGGTATCTCTGGCCGCCACCAGAAAAGCCCCACCGGCGCAGCCCACGTCTAACACGCGTTTTCCCACTGGATCGATTCGCAACCGCCGTACCACGCCTTGCAGCGTTCTCCGGAATGCCGCGACCCGGCTATCGTTTTGCGCCGCGAACACCGGATCTTCCGCGTCCGAATATCCGCTCAAGATCAAGTCCTGGCGAATGCGAGGATTTACATACACCAGCGTGCAGGAGCGGCAACGCACCACTTGGTCGAGCAGCACATGATCGCTGGATGCGCGAAACATCTTTTTGAGCTCTTCTGCGGCGATTTCAGGAGGATACTTGGACGGAAGCCTCACCTCGAAGTCGTTCGATCCACACACCGGGCAAGAGATGGCTTCAAACAGCATCGCTGGCGCGGGACCCGAACCAGACATGTTTAGGCTGCCTCATTTCCGGTCGCGGGTTGAGACCTGAGCCGGAAACGAACCAGTGCGAGTAGGGCCTTCAACCCATCCGAGGAGCGGATCTTTTTGCCGGAAGCGCGGGTCCGGGGCTTATAGTCCACGGGCATTTCGAACATATATTCCCGCCGCCGAGAGAGTTTGGCGACAATCTCGGTTTCCAGGTCGAGGCCCTCCGATTCGAGCTGAAGCGAACGCAACAGTTGCAGGTCGTAACCCTTAAGGCTGCTCAGCACGTCCGTGACGTAGCGGTTGTACAGCAGCAGCGTCGTTACGCTCAACAGCATCCCGCCGTACTTGCTGGTCAAGTACAGCTTTCGATTGTTTCCGTAAATGGCTTTCAGTTGATTGGAAAGATCGGTACACTTCGTCGCCCGCGTCCCGAAGACGGCTCGAAACCCGGAGTTCAGCAGGGTGCGAACGACGCCCTTCACATCTTCGGGGCGATACTCGTCGTCACCGGGGAAAAACACCACCAGATTCCCGCGAGCTTTCTCAACCCCGAGTCGCATCGCCGCGCCACGTCCGTGCCCCGCTGTGAGACTATAGACGCGAACGCTGCGCACTCCCTTGGCGCGCTCCAGCGTGTGATCGGTCGAGCCGCCGTCCACCAGCAGCACTTCTTTGCTGAGCCCCATGTCCTGAAAATCGAGGGCGGTAACTGCTTTCAGAACCTGCTCGACCGTGGCCTCTTCGTTGAGCACCGGCACCACGATGGAGACCATGTGATGCACCTGCGCCAGCTCGATGTCGATTCTCGACTGCACAATCTGGCGTAATTCGTCCAGCACATAACCGCCGGAGTGACGGCCCTCCTGCGCCTCCCAATCGCGGACCCGAACGGTTTCCAGCGGAAAATTGAACCGGGTCTGGTCGAAGGGAACGTACTTAGCCTGATTGAGCGTGTTCTCATCGACGCCCTGAACAAAAAAGTGGGAGACCACGTCGAGCCAACCGACCGACGCCTGTCCTTTGCGATTCATCGCATACAGAAGCTTCCGCGCCAGATCGCCGGCATCGTCCGCCTGAATATCGAAATCGCGATGGATGTTTCCGATGAAGACTTTGTCGGCCTTGGTATTGGCGGCGATCGTTTCCGCGACCCCTTCGGTCAGATACGAAGGAAGCAGCGAGGAATGTTGCGTGCCGGGCCCGTAGATGATCACGTCGGCCGCGGCGATCGCGGCCATGGCGCGCGGATTCATGTGCGGCACCCGATGCGCCGCGCGCAGCAGGGGACCCCATCCGTCCGCGGGCTCCTGTGCGTTTTCGATCCTCCCAAGATAGGTTTCCTGGTCGATGAGAAACAGCTCCTCGATTTTGGCGCTGTCCTGCAACTTCACGATATCGGCCTCGTTCAGTAGCACAGCGCCGCTTTCCTTTTCGGCAACCAGAAACAGATTCTCGCCCAAGGTGACGTTGAGCAGCACGCCGCGCGGGACTTCGTAGAACTCGCTGAAAGCGTCGATGGTGCGGTTAAAATCGCGGCTCTGTTCCAGGTAGCACCCCGCAAACAACAGGTTTCCCAGCGCGCAGTCGGTGAAATCGAAGGATCGCCCCGCCTTTTCCTGCTCGTCGAAATACGCCCGGAAGGTTTCCAGGTACGATTTCAGCTGTCCCGCCTGCCAACAGGCCAGCTTGGGAAACGCATCTGCGAGCTTGGCTGGTAATTGCGAAACATTACCTTCGACAATCCCGTCGATCTGGCGCAATGCACTCTCCCGGGCGATTCCCACAGGCAATCGATAATCCGAGATCGCTTGCAGGCTTTTTTCGCTGCGTTCGGAAACGCCCATCAGGCGATTGATGTTCTTACGAACATCGGAGGGACCCAGCATGCCGGGAATGAAACGGCGCAGGCGTCCGGTGGAGTGTCCATCGTCATAGGCGTTGATCAGGATACGCAAAGAGATTTGAGGATGCTGGCGCAACGTCTCGGTGATGCTTTGCGTCCCGCTGCCGCCCGAAAACAGGACGACCTCGATCTTCTTGCGAGGCTCGCTCGCCGGCGGCGGAGTGTCCGGCGCTGGGGCGCTCAGGACCAGATCAGTGTGCGGTGGCATGCGATCTCCGCAGGAATTCTTCAATCGCGCCCGCGTCTTGGGGCGAGTTGATTCCAACCGTTTCTTCCACCCGCATGCAACGCGGTGTGAGCACTCGGCCTTGGCGCGCGCCCATCGGAATCACAGGCAGAAGATTGAGTTCCTGCGTCCCTCGTCCGGTGGCGTCCGGAGAGCTGCGTAATTGCCCCAGCCATCCGCGCAAAGCGTCCTTACGGAAGCAGAAGAATCCTGTATCGCTTTCCCCTTCTGCTGGCATCGTGTCGCCTTCCCGCGCTTGTAAAAGCCTGGTAATCCATCCCGCAGCGTCGCGCTCGAAATGAATGTAAGGAGCCGGCCGCATCACGGTGGGAACGGTTGCGTCAGGTTGCAGGGGTCCCTGGTGCAGGCGCATACACGCCTGGATCGATTCGAATCGAAGCGCGACCTGGTCGCCCCACACCACGGCGGCGTGCGGCGTCGAAACGCGGTCGAGACCAAGAGCGACGGCGTCGCCCATTCCCGTGGGCCTTTCTTGCACCACGATTTCGTAGCGTCCGGGAATGCGCCGGTCGAGTTCGGAGGCGACGTCGGCGACTCCTTCCGGCGAGAGAACGAACACCAGCGAGCTGCAATTGGGACGCAGGAGATCCAGCAGCCAGTCCAGAATCGGACGGCCCGCCACGGGATAGAGAATTTTGGCGCGGTGGAATCCGAGACGCGATCCGCGTCCGGCGGCGGGAATCACGGCGGTCCATAAGGATGGGTCGATGGTGGGTGAACCTTCCTCGAAAAGAATCCCCGGCAACTCGCACGGGCTTGCAATAACGCATGCCGCGCCGGCATCCAGGAGTTTGCGGCTTGCATCGCCATCGGGCGCAACCCCCACTGCCACGGCTCCCGTCGCGCGAGCGGCTTCCACACCCGCGACGCTATCTTCGATCACCAGGCATTCCGCGGGCGACAGCCCGAGCTGCTCCGCCGAACGCCGGTAAATTTCGGGATCCGGCTTGGCGCGCACCACATCGGAGCCGCTTAGAATGCTCCGAAATAAGGAGGCTGAACCGGTGACCTTCAAGAAGGCGTCGATGCTGGGCCTCGATCCCGAGCTTGCCAACGCCAGCGGATACCTTGCAGCGAGCGTGGCCAGCACCCGTTCGGCTCCGGGCACGATGTGCTTGGTGTGATCGAGCATCTCCCGGGCAAGCTCGCTCTTATCCCGGGCGGCTTGGGCGATCTGCTCAGGATCGATGAGGCGTCCGTGCCGCCGTAGAACGTCCTCGACTACTTCGGCCGTCCGCCATCCTGCGTACGGGGCGTACTCGAAGTCATGGATGTCGAATCGCTCCAATACTTTACAGAATGCGGCGCGATGGCAGTCCGCGGAATGGATCAGAACGCCGTCCAAATCGAAGATGATGCCGCGGATACTCCGATGGTTTAGCATCGCATTGGGCGTAGCGTAAAAGCGATCCTCTCGTCAGTTTAACATTGAATAGATCGTCAGTTTCTGGATGGAACTGAAGCGCCGATGTTACACTAACTCGTTTGGACGCATCCCTCTATCGGCATTCCCAGGCTTCCAAACCCGCACTGAGAATAGGCCTGCTCCTGGACACTCCGGTATTGCCGAGATGTTTTGCGGAAGTGGTGGATCACATCAACCAGAGTGACTTCGCCAACTTGGAACTGCTGGTCTTCAATGCTGACGCCCAGCCGCGCGTGAGCCACGAACAAGCGAATATGGGACTGGCTCGCAAAGCGATCGAGACGCTCACCAGCCCGGAGCGGCGCGAGCATCTCCTTTACGCCTTATACCAGCGTTGGGACCGCCGCAACGTCAATCCCTCCGACGATCCCCTGGCGCCGGTGGACTGCACCGAGAGATTCGACGAAATCGAGTCTTTTTCAGTACAGCCCATCACTAAGCGCTTCGTGCACCGGTTCCCGCCGGAGGCGATCGAGCGCATCCGCGGAAAGCAACTGGACGTTCTGATCCGTTTCGGGTTCAACATTTTGCGCGGCGAAATCCTCACTTCCAGCAAATGTGGAGTCTGGTCGTACCATCATGGCGATAACGACTATTACCGCGGCGGACCGGCTTACTTTTGGGAAATGGTCGAGGGCAATCCGATCTCAGGTGCGATTCTCCAAGTCCTGACAGAACAACTGGACGCAGGCAAGGTCCTGTACCGAGGCCACTTTGCGACGTTTCCGGGGATGTCCCACGCCCGCAATCGGGTCCAGCCGTATTGGGGTGCATCCACCTTCATGATCCACAAGCTGCGCGAGCTGCATGAGCGCAGTTGGGAACATGTCGAGAAGAATGCCGTGCCGCCGGCCCCTTATCTGGGCAAAAAGAAAATCTACGTCGCGCCGAAAAACGTCGACATGTTGCGGTGGCTGGGGCCGCTGGTGATTCGCAAGATCTGGCGACGGCTGGTGCGGCGTCCTGTGATTCAACATTGGCGGCTGGCCATTCGCGAGGGAGCGCCACCGCTGGCGACTTCAGGAACGACGCCCGACTTGAGCGGTTTCCGATGGATTGAGGCGCCCAAAGGGCGTTTCTATGCGGATCCGTTTCTCACACAGGCCGACGGAAAAACGTGGGCTTTCTTCGAGGATTTCGACTACGCCACTGAACGCGGAAAAATTTCCTGCGCTGAGGTTCACGACGGCGGATTGTCCGCCGCGGTGACCGCGCTTGAAAGGCCGTATCACCTTTCCTATCCCTGCGTTTTTCGCGACGGCGACACGTGGTACATGATCCCTGAAACCGGGTCGGCCGGGACCGTCGAGTTGTACCGGTGCCAGCGCTTCCCTGCGGCGTGGCAATTCGAACGGGAGCTGTTCAAAGGCCGTGCCGTGGACACCACAATCTGGATCGAAGACGGCCTGTACTGGTTTTTCGTGACGTTGCAGGAGCCCCGCGGCTACGCTCTTCAACTGTGGCTCTTTTACGCAACTTCACTGCACGGGATTTGGACGCCGCATCCCTCTAACCCGATTTCCACGGACGCTCGGAATGCTCGGGGCGCGGGCGCGATCTTCAGACAACAGGGCAAATTATTCCGGCCCAGTCAGGAATCTGGAAGCGAGTATGGACGCAGCTTTACATTCAACGAAATCGTCGTCCTCGATCGCGACCAGTATCGGGAGGAGCCACGCGTAACGGTGGGTCCAGTGTGGGCAGCCGGTCTAACGGGAACACATACCTACGGACGGGCGGGAAATCTCGAGATCATTGACGGAAAAGCGCCGGTGCCGGCCAGGAATGTGCTCTCCAGTGGCTAAGTGAGCGACTCCAGGCGCGCGATCCCGTAGCCGTCTCCGTCATCGCGCCGTTGAGTCAGATGGAACCCCGCACTCCGGAGATGCTCGAACAGCAACTCCGGCACGTAACGGTTTTCATCGGGGCGTGGATGGAACTCCATCGAGATTCGCCGGATTCGGCGCAGCGCTTCAGCCGGGGCATTGAGGAGCACTTCGAATTCGCTGCCCTCGATGTCCAGTTTAAGAAGATCCACGGAATCCCAATTGCATTTGGCCAGGAGCGACTCAAGCGAAATGGATTCCACCGCGGTGCCGCCAGTTGCCTGTACGCGGCGGAATTGGCTGCCGATATCGGCGCCGGAATCCATGTGAGCGATTCCGTCGCGCCCGTGCAGAGCGGCCGGAAACAACATAACGCGTTCCGCGATTCCGTTTTCAGCGACCGTGCGCCGCAGGCGTTCGAACGTAGCTGGAAACGGCTCCAGGCTGGCGATGGTCGCTTGGGGTGATCGCAGCGCCGTGTACAGCGTGAACATGCCATGATTTGCGCCGGCATCGACGATGCGGCGGTCTGACGGTTTGACATGATAGGCGCCCGCAAAGAAGATCTGCCAGAAAGTGGCCAGATCTTGGAAATTCTCGAGCGTCACGGCGCTCCCCCGCCGGAATGGAACCCGATGCGGATACGTTAAGACCGACAAACCGGAATAAGCCGCCGTCAGCGCCGGCCATTCGGAGGTCGTGCCGATCACCGCCGGCACCTCCGCAATGCGGCGGGCATGTTTTAACCCTCGGACGATTCTGGACACCTTCACTGTTTCCGAAACTCCTTCAGGGATTTAGACTTAGTCTACGCGATTTGCATCCAGCACCTGCTCGCCAGTCGCACTGGACCAGAAGCGCGACGCGGGCAGGATCAAAATCGAGCTGGCGAACAAGGTCGCGAGCATCAGAATCACGAAGGTCCGCACGGGTGAGCTGAGCCGGCGGATGGATCGCGGAAGCCACGGATCGAACAGTGCCAGTCCGTAGATCAGCGCTTCGACCGCCAGCGCGGCAAAGACCCAGTATCCAGGCAGGAAAAAGCCGCTGATGGTCAGGATCAGAATGGCAAACGGCAGCAACAGCCGCGCCACTTTGTGCGACATGAAGTGGAACCACATACGGTTTCCTGGTCCGAGTAGTTGGGGAAACGCAAACAGGATCTGGTAGACGCCAGCCTGGGTGCGCACCTTGCGGCGAAATTCGGTGTCGAGCGTGGTCGAGACATCGAACGCCTTCGCGCTCTCGTCGAGCACCAGCCGGTAGCCGGCAAGGAATGCGAGCATCGGCAAGTGAACGTCGTCCAGCAAGCATCCGGCTGGAAGCGGTTCCGCAAGCGCCCGCCGCATGACGTAAATGCAGCCGGTCGCGCCCGGCAGCGAATCGATCCGGCTCAGCCGTTTGCGAATGGCTTTTTCATATTGCCAGTACAGTCCGACGTGCGCGTCTTCCTGGCCGGAGGAGTCCAGAATAACCAGTTCGCCGCTGGCGACGCCAACTTCGGGGTCGCCAAAACAACCCACCAGGTTTCGAAGTGCTTCGCGGTCCAGCTTTTGGCGGACGTCGGTGAAGAATAAGAGCTCACCGTGGGCATGCTCCATCAGAGTATTCAAGGCTGTGGCTTTGCCGCTCGGCGGGATGGAAAACACCTGCACGCCGCGGGATTCGAATTCCCGCGCGAACGTTTCAGTGCGATCGGTAGAGCCATCGGAGATCACCAGGATTTCGAGCAGCTCCGAGGGATAATTCAAATCCAGAATCGACTCCAGCTTGGCGCGAATCCAGGCTTCGCCATTGCGAACCGGAAGGAGAATCGAAACCGGCTTGGGCTCGAACTTGCGGCGTACAGGCCGTTCGCGGCGCGCCATCACGCCGAGCAGCAGCGGATAGCCGAACAGCGTGTACAGAACCAACGCAGCCGCTGCAAGAAAAAGTAGGGCCGCCAGATTCATGAACTCAATTATGGCAATTCCCTTTGAAAGAACATGAGACCGCTCTCACAGGACAAAAGTACCAGTGCCGGGGTACTTCAGCCCCTTTTGCCGTACGCGGCGCGCACGCAAAATGGAATCGTTCACCTTTGACGGGCGGACCGCGCCTGTGTCACCGTGAGTACAAGGCTGATGAAACAAGTAATCCGTAAAGGAATTAAGGACATCATCATCGATGATGTGCCTGAGCCGATGGCGAGCCCGCATCACGTGTTGATTCGTCCGGCCTTTTCGCTGATCAGTAGCGGAACCGAAACCGCCAGCATCCACCAGGAAGGATTGCTGAAGGAAGTCGCCGACAATCCTTCGCATATCACTAAAGTCCTGAACGTCATGAAGGTCAATGGCCCGGTCAGCACCATCCGCGAAGTCCTGGCCAAATTCAGCGAATACGCCGCTCTGGGATACTCCGGCGCTGGTCTTGTCGTCGAAAAACACGCTACCGTGACCGACCTGGAAATCGGAGACCGGGTCGCCTATGGCGGCGAAGGCACCGGCCACGCCGAGACGATTGTCACCGGCCGCAACCTGGTGGCGCGCGTTCCGGATGCGGTCCCGTTCGAGGACGCGTGTTTTGCCACGCTGGGCAGCATTGCGTTGAACGCTGTACGCATTGCCAACATTAGCCTGGGCGATCGCGTAGTGATCATCGGGTTGGGCCTGGTCGGACAACTGGTGACGCAATTAGTTCGACTGCAGGGCGGAGTCGCCATTGCAACCGATCTTAAACCGGAGCGAGCCACGCTTGCGGGGGAGCTCGGCGCGTCGCACGCGCTTCACGGTGGATCCATGCGCGAAGCAGTGCTGGCGATCACCGACGGACGCGGCGCGGATTGTGTGATCGTCGCTGCGGCCGCCAAATCCAAGGCTCCATGCGAGGCCGCGCTGCAGATGTGCCGCGATCGCGGACGCATTGTCGTCGTCGGTGCGGTGGAGATGAGTTTCCCCTGGAACGACATGTATCTGAAGGAAATTCAACTCTACATGGCGCGCGCCTACGGACCCGGCAGCTACGATGCCTCCTACGAAAAAAAGGGCGTGGATTATCCGTTCCCGTATGTGCGCTGGACCGAAAATCGCAACATGGAGGAATTCCTGCGGCTTCTCTCGACGGGCGAAGTGCGCGTCGCTCCGCTGGTGACGCACCGGTTTGCGCTGGACGAAGCGCCGGACGCCTATCAGACCATTCTCAATCCGGAAAAGAACAGCCTGGCAGTGCTTCTTCGCTACGACAAAACGGATGTCAGCGAACATCGTCCCGAGCGAAAGGTGTGGATCGGTCCGAAGAAAATTTCGGAGAAAGCGCAGTTGGGAGTGGCGCTGATCGGAGCAGGGAACCTGGCGCGCTGGGCGCATTTGCCAGTGCTCCAGAAAACGTCGGGCGTCGCGGTGCGCGCGATTTATTCCGCCAACGGCGTTCGCGGCAAGAGCTACGGGAGACGGTTCGGCGCAGCGTATTGCGCTACCGACTATCAACAGATTCTCGACGACAAGGACGTCGATATCGCGGTCATCACCAGCCGCAATCAGGAGCACGCTCCTCAAGCCATCGCGGCATTGAAAGCCGGCAAACACGTGTTCGTCGAAAAACCGATGGCGTTGACTGAACGTGAATGCCGCGATATTGTGCAGGCCGTCAACGAATCGGGATGCTATGTCACCGTCGGCTTCAATCGCCGCTTTGCGCCGTTTTATATTCCCTTGAAAAAGCACCTGAAGGGTCGGAGCAGTCCCGCAGTGGTGAATTGCCGCGTCAACTCGCCGGGGATCGCCGGATCGTATTGGATGGCCGATCCTGCCATCGGCGGAGCGATTCTGGGGGAAGCATGCCACTTTGTCGACCTGATGTATTGGCTGCTCGACGCCGAACCCATCAGCGTTTCCGCATACAGTTTGCCGACGGGTAAGGACGATCCGATCGGAGAGAACAATATCGCCGCCGCGTTTAAATTCGCCGACGGATCGGTGGGATCGCTGACGTATTGCACGGTGGGCAGCAAGACCTCCGGCGGGGAACGTGTGGAAGCGTTCGCGCAAGGAATCGGCGTCGCCAGCGAGGATTTCAAACACCTGATGGTGAAAGGGTCGATGGCGAGATCGAGCAAAAAGTTTTTCGCTGAAAAAGGTTACGACGTGCAGATGCAGAGCTTCATCGATGCGATCCGCAATGGTGTCGCGCCCGACGTGACCACTCGCGACGGCGTCCGCGCGACGGTCGGGTGTTTGAGAATGCTCGAATCGGCGCGCACCGGAATGCCCTGCGATTTCGATCTCGAAACCGTTCTGCATGCCTGAAGGCATTCGCGTATTATTGATCGCCCCGTCGCTGGAAATCCTGGGCGGGCAGGCGGTGCAGGCGACGCGTCTGATCCGCGGACTCTCTCAGCCCGGCATCACCATCGATTTTCAGCCCATTAATCCGCCGTTCCCGAGTCCGTTGAAGTGGGTCAAGAAGGTCCGGTTTTTGCGAACGGCGCTGACGTTCGTGCTGTACATCGGGCAAATTCTGATCCGAACCCGGCGCTACGACATTCTGCACGTGTTCTCGGCCGGGCTCTCGTCGTTCACGCTGTGGACCATCCCCGCGCTGCTGATCGGCCGCAAGCTGTACGGCGTGAAATTCATCCTGAATTATCGCGACGGACAGGTGGAGCAGCACGTGCGCGAGTGGAAAACGGCGCTGCCGGCGATTCGCGCGGCGGACGTGGTCATTTCACCGTCGGATTACGTAGTGGGAATTCTCGAGCAGTACGGAGTGAAGGCGTCGGCGATTTTCAACGTCATCGATTTTACGCCGTTCCACTACCGGCAGCGCTCGAAACTGCGGCCGGTGTTCATGACCAACCGGATTCTGGAACCGCTGTATAACGTGGACTGCATTTTGCGGGCATTTGCAATCGTCCAGCAGCGTTATCCCGAGGCCAGTCTGACCATCGCGCACGACGGAGTTTCGCGGCCGGGACTCGAAGCGCTGGCCAAGGAACTTGGCTTGAAGAACACGAAATTCGTGGGACGAGTCCCGCATCCCCAAGTGCCGAGCCTATACGACGCCGCCGACATTTATCTGACCAGTCCGGATTTCGATTGCATGCCCGGATCGCTGCTGGAATGTTATGCCTCGGGTCTGCCGATCATCGCGACGCGCACGGGCGGGATTCCATTTATTCTTCGGGATGGTGAGACAGGATTGCTGGTGGAATGCAACGATCACGCCGCCATGGCGGAGGCGTCGTTACGGTTGCTGGAAGATCCACAACTGGTGGAGCGTCTCACGAAAGCGGGATTCGAGGAGCTCTATAAGTACGATTTCGAGCGCGGCGGAATTCGTGAGAAATGGCTGGCGGTGTATCGTTCGCTCAAGCCTTCGGCGTTTCAGGCGCCGTGATACTGGTCGCTCTTTCTAAGCAATTGCTCTCTTCGATCGCTGAGGGAAAACGTTGAACTGATCGCGCGTCTGGCGGAGCTCCACTTGCGAAAAACCTTCGGGGTCCGTCTCCATCTGCGCTATTTCGAAGCCACTCTCCTTCAAGTGATTGAGTAGTTCGTCGGGCCGGTATCCTTTGGCGGTGGTGTTATTGTGCAGCTCCAATGCGATGCGCTGGATGCGTCCCAGGATCTCCGGTGGGGTGGCCAGGAGGGCCTCGAATTCGCTGCCCTCAATGTCGATTTTCGCCAGATCGACCGTTTCCAGCCGGTGTTCCGCCATAAGCGACGCCAGAGTCCGGCAGGACACTCTCGTATCCGCAGCCGTGTTGTCGTCAGGGCCGCTCAGCAGGCGCTTCTGGCCTAGCGGAACGGCCTCGCGCGCAATGAAGCGGTCGCATTCCGTTCCGGCTATGCCATAGTTCAGCGCCGTGACCCGGCCGAGCAATGCATTCCATCGAAGATGCTGCTGGAGGCGCTCAAAAGTCGATGGAATTGGCTCCGCGGTGAAGATCCTGGCCCGCGGCGCTTCACGCGCTGCGTACAGCGAAAAGAGACCGATGTTGCCGCCGAGATCGAGAACGATGGATTCATCTCCTGCCATCGGGTAGCATCGGCGGACAAAAATGTTCCACAGAATCTTGACTTCCTCGGATTCTTCCAGGCGCAGTCGAATCCCTCCGTCGAGGTGTACGTCAATGGGATACCTAATATGCTGCAGATCGAGGTATTCGACGGTCAGCTTTAGAAACGGGGAAATTTGCCCAACTGCCCTCAAGATCTCAACCGACCGGTTCAGGGAACGGAGATATCGGCCTAGAGCGTACACAGCGTGGTCTCCTTAGCAGGGACCGCCAGACATCCGTGATGCTGGTGAGTTGGCCGCGAAGTTTAAGCAAACCGCGGGCCAACTGGGCCTGAGTATATCACCTTGAATTGGACTGAGCAGCAATGCAGCGCACGGAGGCGTTACGGGTTTCGGCAAACAGCGGCTGCGCTCGCTCAAGCCTTCCGCGCGGTGACTAACCTGCGAGTCGCGATCAATGCAATTCCGAATCCGGCGAGCCACCCGGCGCCCGGTTCGGGTGTGGCGGTGATGTCCGTCCAGCCGACTTGGGATATCTGGTCCAGTTCGAGGAATGTAAACGACAGACTCGCGGATGCACTGGCTGCGTAAAAACCATCGTGGCCGTCGAGAGGCCCGTAAATATTGCCGTTGACGCCCACGACGATCGGCACTCCCAGTGTGATCGGGATTAGAAACTCCCCGGTGCACCTAAAGTTGAAGCCAGACTCACATGAGCCGTTGCGGCTCTCGCGGGCCGCGAAGTAATCGCCGAAAGTGACGCCGGTGTTGACTGCATTGAGCGGCGAGGAGCCAGTGAGCATCCACACACTTAGGTCGACGAACCCATCGCGAACGGGTCCGTCCGTAAGAATCGTCGCGGTATAGCTGGCAGTTTCAAACAGCTCTGCACCATTGGACCAAGAGAAGTCACCGTCAAAGTAAGGACCGCCTGCATACTCAGTCCCTCGGAGGTTTACGAAAAAAGGGCCGGCCGACACATTTCCGGTGGAGGATAAGGCCGTTTGTGCAGTCGGATCGACTAGGCCGCACGAACTCGTACTGGTTTGAGTCTGGCTATGCCGGTTGTGTGGATCGTTATTGGTGATGCCGCACGTGACGCTGGTGCTGATCACTCCACCGGAAGCGCTCAGGCACAGGACAAAAAGAGGGACGAATGCGATCGAGCCGGCATTCCGCATGCGATCTGGTCTCCTTAGCAGGGACCGCCAGACATCTCCGATGCTGGTGAGTTAGCCGCGAAGTTTAAGCAAACGGCGCGACCAACTGGGCCTGAGTATATCACCCTGCGGTAAACTGACTGGAAGTGAAGCTGACGGAAGCGTTACGGATTAGGCAAGGAGCGGCGGGCGTCCCGAATTCATTCAAAGTGGCGTTGGCCTGCGGGTTCACGCCGCTTCACCTGGAAACGTTTCTAGCAGCGCATCTTCAGCAGGCGTTGCCGGGCCGCCGGGTGGAGGTCGCGACCGGGCTGTACGGCGATCTTGCGGGGACGCTGGAACGGTTCGCGGAAATCGAGGCGGATGCGTTCGCCGTCGCCCTGGAATGGCCGGATCTGGATCCGCGGCTCGGGTATCGCAATCTGGGTGGTTGGGGGCCGTCTGAGGAAATAGACATGGTGAAGCACGCTCAGGCGACGCTGGCCCGGATGCGGGCGGCGATCGAACGGGCGCCGGCTTCGGTCCCCATGGCGATTTCGTTGCCAACGCTTCCCCTGCCGCCGGCATTTCACACTCCCGGCTGGCAGGCCAGCGCCGCGGCGCTCGATATCCAGCAATCGCTGGCATGCTTTGCCGCCGAGACAGCGCGGCGGCCGATTCATCGCGTCCTGAATGCGCAGTATCTCACCGGGAGATCCGCTCCGGGAGGCGCGCTCGATCTGAAAACAGAAATCCTGACCGGGTTCCCCTACACCCTGGCGCATGCTGACGCAGTGGGCGAGGCGCTGGCGCGCCTGATTCAGCCTCCCCCAGTGAAAAAAGGGCTCATCACGGATCTCGACGACACGCTGTGGAACGGACTGGTGGGCGAAGAGGGTCCGGATGGCGTGAACTGGGATCTATCCAACCATGGCGGGCTGCATGGCTTGTATCAACAATTGCTGGGCGGCCTGGCTGCTCAAGGGACCTTGCTGGCGATCGCCAGCAAGAACGATCCCGCGGTAGTGGACCGCGCTTTGAGCCGGACGGATCTTTTGGTGCGGAGGGACAGCGTCTTTCCGGTGGAAGTTGGCTGGCACGCGAAGTCGGAGTCGGTGGGGCGCATCCTGAAGACTTGGAACATCGCCGCCGATAGTATAGTGTTCGTCGATGACAGCCCCATGGAACTGGCGGAAGTGAAAGCGGCGTGGCCGGAGATCGAATGCCGGTTGTTTCCGAAAAAAGACTACGATGCCGCACATGCTTTATTCCAGGAGCTGCGCGACCTGTTCGGAAAAAGCTCGGTGGGAGCCGAGGATGCGCTCCGTCTGGCGAGCATCCGGCGTGCGGCCGAACTGGCGCAGGACGCAGTGGTTTCGGGCGCTACTCCGGATGAGTTCCTGGCGCAGGCCGGATCCGTCATGCTGGTGGAGTTCAACCCGCCGCCGGAGGATACCCGCGTATTGGAGCTGGTCAACAAGACCAACCAATTCAACCTCAACGGGCAGCGGCACACGGAATCGGAATGGCGGCGGGAGCTGGAAACTCCCGGGGCGTTCGTGATGGCGGTTTCCTACGAAGACAAGTTTGGGCCGCTGGGCAAGATCGCGGTGCTGAAAGGTGTCGCGCGGAATGGCGACGTCGACATCAACGCCTGGGTTATGAGCTGCCGGGCGTTTTCACGGCGCATTGAACATCGTTGCATGGAAATCCTGTTCGAGCGGTTTGGGGCGGAGCAACTCCGGTTTGCGTTTGCGGCGACGCCCAAGAATTCGCCGACGGCCGAAATGCTGGAGCGGTTCCTCGGTGCCCGGCCCCAGGGGGAAGTCTCACTCTCACGAGCGCGATTCGCAGAGTGCGTTCCCGCGCTTTATCATAAGGTGGAATATCGGAATGGATGAGCAGACACAGCGTTTAATGACATGTTTTCGCACCGTTTTCGGAGATCTATCGGATGCCGACCTGCTCAACGCGAGCATGTCCACGGTGGCAGGCTGGGATTCGGTAGCCTCGATCACTCTGGTGAATGTAATCGAGGAGGAGTTCCAGATGCAGTTTGACTACGATGCCATTCCGGACCTCACCTCGTTCGACGCGGTCGCCAAATACATGCAGGCAAATAACGGCGCGCATGCATGAAGGCCGGCTGCATCACGTCGGTTTTATCGTCCACTCGATCGAGCAGTCCATGCAGGGGTTCTTGCGCTCGCTCGAAGGGAGCTGGGATTCGCAGATCTTTCACGATCCGATCCAAAAAGTAAAAGTCGCCTTCCTGCAACCTGGATTGGGGGCTGGCGCACAGATCGAACTGGTGGAGCCGGCCAGTGAAGATTCGCCGGTGCGGCGTTTCCTGCAGGCGTCCAATGGCGGGATGCATCATTTGTGCTATGAGGTGAAGGATTTGGAAGCGTCGCTGTCGGGAATGCGAACTGGGGGCGCCCGGCTCGTGCGCCCCCCTAAGCCTGCGGTGGCATTCGCGAACCGGCGGATCGCCTGGGTGTTGACGCGGGAAAATCTATTGATCGAGCTTCTGGAAGAAACCGCCCGGCACTAAACGGCGGGACGCGCGGTGGCGTCGGCGGCAGGCTTGGTTTCCAGAATATTCTTCACAAAAACGCGGGCGGGATTTCCGGCCACCAGCGAAAATGGGGGCACGTCGCTAAAGACCACGCTTCCAGCGGCGACGATGGCACCTTCCCCTACCGTGACGCCCTTCAAAACATGCACGCCGTGGCCTATCCAAGCATTGCGGCAGATGCGGATCGGCTTGATTTTGTCCAGCGACGGGGGGACGCCCGCGACCCGCAAATCGGGCTCGGTAGGGTGCGAATCGGTGTCCGCAAAGTAGCAATTGTTGGCAATCATCACGCCGTCTTCGATGATGATCTCCTTGTTGATCGCGAAGGTGATCTGGTGCCCGATGTGCACGTTATCCTGAATCACCAGACGAGGAGTTTCCGAAGCCCGGCCGCTGCCCACGCCAAAAAAACCGTTCAGACGGACGTTGTCGCCGATGTGAATCTGAATGTGGCTGGCGATGTCGGGCAGTAGCGCCAGTTCGAGATTCTTTCCCACCGAGTCGCAGCGTCCGCGGAAGATCGGCTCCCAATAGAAGAACCGTAAGGCACGATAAATCAGCGTGCGGAGGAAGAAGTGGAGGTGATAGAGCCCGCGGAATACGGGCGCTATGAAGCGTGGAACCGGAATATGGGCGTGAAGGCTGGCTTTCCCGGTCCGGTACAGGAAGGCATAGAAAGGACTTTCTGCGCGTCGAACCTTGACCAGGAAAGTGCCTAAGCGAGGCATTCCCGCGTACTCTCCTCAGGGTTGCGGAATCGCGTCTTGGGGCTGCGCAGGGCGATCATGTTCGTGTTCGTGGACATGCCTTCGATAGAAAAAGTATGACATAACGAAGCTAAACGCATCCACTCCGATGCCGACGGACGCAAAGGCGGCCGCGGGAGGCATCAGCCACAGAAACGGAACCAGCAGAACGAAGTTGGCGATGGCTGTGAAAAGGATGAGCCGGGACCACTGCTTCTGGTAGCCGAAAGCCAGCATGAAATACGTGGAATAGCAGTGGGACAGCGCGAACAGGAATGGACCCGGCGCCAATATCCGCAGCAGCACTGCCGTGTAGGCGTACTTCGGTCCGAACAGAACCTTCACGATGAATGGCGCCAGAACGAAGAGGCCGATGGAGACCAGCAGAAACGGGAGACACAGCAACATCGCATATCGCTTCAGAAAGCGCATGCCGTCCTTGCCGGAACGGCTGGCGATCTGGCTGACGTGCGGGTAGACGGCGGTGACCAGCGGCGAGACCAGCGAGCGGATGGCCCCGGTGATGCGATAGGCGTTGTAGTAATAGGCCAGCGTCGCGGGCGGTGCGATCAAGCCCAGCAGCACTGCGTTGGTGGAGGTATAGGTGGTGTTTGCTGCGAGAGATAAAAAAACCGGCCAGCTCTGCCGCAACTCGCCCCAGATCTCCCGCCAAGGCGTCCATTCGAAACGAACCGGCATGACGCGCCGCAACATGATCAGGCTGACTAATCCTGAAACGACCATTCCGGCGGGTTGCAGGGCGGCGGCCAGCAGATAATCGCGATCGCTATGCACGAAGATGAAAATCGCCGCCAGGGCGAGAGCCTTCGCGCTCAGGTCGCGCACCGCGATATGCTGCATCTTCTGCATGCCCTGATAGAGCCACAGCGGGAACAGCACGTTTCCAAGAACGCCCAGATAGCAGATCACGAAAAGGATCCAGTTCGGACGCATTTTAGGGGTTGCCAGCACCACGCCGAGCATGACCACGAATCCAACCGCCATGAGGAGAACACGCGCCATCATGACCCTGCTGAAAATCCTGGAAACCGCCGCATGATCGTCGCTGTGAATGGCAATTTCGCGGGTTGCAGTCAGACCGAATCCGTAGTCGGTCAGCACCAGGAAGTAGTACATGAACGATTGCGCCAAGGCAATGACGCCGAATCTTTCCGTGCTGAGCACACGGGCCAAATACGGCAGAACGACCAGGGGCAGAATGTAGCTGCTCAACTGAACGCCGTACAACATGACGATGTTGCGGACGAGATGATGGGTCCAGAGCCGCTTAAGAAGTGACATCTCAGGTTGGAGACAACATTGTTCCTATTCTAGCCGGGACAACAAGCGGCGCGATTTGAGAAGCATGCAGGTTTCGTGGGGCGGTCAGATTCGGTTTGGCACGTAGGCTGGGCGCGTGGAGGTGCGAGTGAAATATTTTGTGCTAAGCCTGCTCGCCGCAACGGTGTTTGGACAAACCCAAGTGGATCTGCGAACCCAGACCCGGGATGTCGATTTCAGCGCGGCGATTTCGACCCGGCCGGAAAAGACAGGCACGGTGCTACCGGCTACCTGCAATGCGGGCGAATTGTTCTTCGAGACCAACGCTGCGAGCGGCTCGAATCTGTACGGCTGCGTCGCGACCAACACCTGGGCCGTGCTGAGCGGCGGAAGCGGGACGGGGGGCAGCGGCCCCGGAGTCTGCAGCGCATCGAACGCATCCGCCCCAAACACGTTGACCTGCGCGATTTCTGGATTCACGCTCGCGAGCGGATCCATGGTGAATCTGTATGTGAGCAACGCGACCACCAGCGGCACGGTAACCCTGGCCATCAACGGGGGCGCGACAGTGAACATTTTTCGTGGAACGGGCAACGCGCCGGGCGGGGGCGAGATCGCGCCCAGCGCGACGCCGATCCTGCTCAGCTTTAACGGGTCGATTTTCCAAATCGTCGACGATTCTTACGAGGCCGGAGGCACGAATTGTCTGACGTTTTCGCGGGCGGCGTTTCCCTGGACCATGGACATCAACACTTCCTGCGTCCCGGAACTGACTGGAGCGAACCCCTGGACCGGATACAATAATTTCTCGGGAGGCCAGATCCGGCTTCCCGAGAGCACCGTCGCCAGCCTTCCCTCGGCATCCAGCAACACCGGCAAGGAATTCATCGTCACGGATGGCGCGTCGGCAAGCGACTGTTCTGCGGGGGGCGGATCGGCATTCGTGAATATGTGCCGGTCCAACGGAACTGCATGGGTATTCCTGGGATCGAGCGGCGGCTCGGCGCTCACGGATGCGGGAGGCTCGGGCTACGGCTCATGGGCGCCGTTCGGAATCGCGTCGGGAGGATCTCAATTTAGCTATGGGACAGGTGGAACCACTTATTTCATCGAAATGTCCGGCCTTCCGCTCATGACCGTGAATGCGGTGGTGGTGCAAGATGCAGGTCCTGGAGGAACGCATTACTGGGCGTTCGCTATCTACAAAGCCGACGGAGCGGGTGGATGTAATCTGGTCGCGAATACCAGTGGACTTGCCTTTACCAGTGGAGGTTTCGATACCAACACTTTTCTCTCTGCCTATCAGTTGCAGCCCAGCACGACCTACTATGCGGCGTGGTCGTCCGATGTCAGCGCAGGAACTCATCAGTCGGTGATTGGAAGTGAAGCGCTGTACAATCCTGACAATGGCGGGGGAAGCAATCCGTTTCGTTTCTTTACTGGCAATTCGACTTCGTGGTCTAGTAGCACGCCGACGTTTCCGGCAACCTGCGGGACCAGGACCAAGTACACTGGCAACATACCGCAAATCATGCTGAGGCACAATTAGCCCACAGGGAATACTATGACACGCCTCATCGCATTTCTAGTTGTCTCTTACATATCTTTCGGGTTGCTATCTTTTGGACAACCCACAGTGAGTAATGTCCGCGCCGATGACATACTGTCGCCCAGCGGGGCACATCTGCATTCGGGCTTCCGTGTCCGGTGGGACCTCAACTCGCAAGCCTGTTTCCATAGAATCCAGGCAGGTAAAACTTCAAGTTACAACATCACGATCCAAATCAACTCCTGCCAGACTGTAGATCTCGGCGGACCTGTATCCGGACTCCAAGCTGGACTCACCTATCACTACGCTGTTCAATCGAGCTTCGATGGCGCGGCCTGGAGCGCGCTAACCACGGACGCCACTTACACGCTTGCGGCGCTCCCCTCGCAGCATCCCGCGCCGCCTCAGATCGCGGGGCTGTGGAACCCGACTTTACCGAACACCAGCGGATACCATCCCGTCACCATTGCAAGCGATTGTCACGACCTGCAAAGCGCCGTCAATGCGGCTGTATTGCTTCAACCGGCTAACGGAACGATCATCACAATCCCGGCTGGCACAGTGTGCACCACTCCGACGTTTCCAAACGATCCACAGATCCTCTCATTCCCCGAGGATGCGAGCCATGTGAACACCACAACCGGAGCATTCACGGCCCTTACCGTTCCGAGCGGCTGGACTCTCACCAACGGGCAGGCTGTGGTCTTAAATGGTGCGAGTTGCCTGCCAGGGTCGCGAACACGCGGCAATGACAGCAATAGCTTCAACGGTGGAACGGAGAGTTGTACGACGCAGGGTCCACTCACTATGGGAGTCGTGTATTATCTGGTCGGAGTGAGTGGCTTGACTTTCCAGCTATCAGCGACGATAGGAGGCCCGCCGATCATTCCTGCGGATACCGGACAGATCGGAGGTGCTTTCCAAATGGAACAATGGCCTCCGATGAATCAAAACTGGATCGTGATCCAGACCAGCACTCCTGATAGTTCCTTCTGTCCGCGGGGAGTGCGTTGCTATGGCTCGATCTGGGCGTCCAAAATGGCAAAGTTCCAATCTCAAGGAGGCTGTTTTAACTGCGGTCCGAACAATATGGGTCAATTTACACATCATCTCTGGTTTAGGGGGATTGACCTTACTCACACGGATGTCAGTGCACTTGCCAATACAACTCCCGACCCGAACCCCACCAACCGAATTTTTAACGCTCCGCAGACGTGGAGATCCACTTACATTGTGTGGGATCGATGTTATCTGCACGGGTTGGGTTATCCAAACCGGGTAGCCAGCTTTTTCACCGAGATGGGTGGAGCGTATATCGCTATTATCAACAGCGATCTGGAAAAGTGGGATTTCTGGAGGCCGTCGATCAGTCCCTGGCGAATGCCGACGGGCGGAGCAACTGGTCTCTCTGGAACTCTAGCCGGCCAAGTCATCACGCTGGTCGGGCCAGCGGTCGCGAGGCTCGGTCCCGTAAACACCTGCACAGCCTCCGGCAATATTACGTTCACGATCACGGGAGGATCGGTAAGCAGCCCGGCGTCGAAAGTGTACCTATTCAAAGACTGCACTGCTACGCTAGTCATGCCAACAGGGATGACTGGAACCTGCACCGGGTCGATGACGGATTCAGGATCGGTTTCACATCCTTGCTCGGTGATCGCGTCGGCTGCTCCAGCCTTTCCGCTGGACGGAGTGGGGGGCTATGCGTGCTTCCAATTGGGCACGTTCACGCTGACCTCCGGGACCGCCTCCGGTTATTCCGATTCGAGCCAATACTTCCAGTCGAACTACGGTGATTCGGAGGGGACACAGGGATGGCAGGCGGGCTTTGGACCTGGACCATTCACTTTCGCGAATAATTTCCTCGAGGGCACCGGAAATCTTTGGCACATGGACGACGGAAGCATCATCGATCCACAACAGATATGGATCAGGCAGAACAATTTCGCCTGGGACCAATCTCATCGGGAGGGTAGCGCAAACAGTGACGGTCTTCGGTACGCGCAACGGAACGGTCCCGAGTGCAAGCACTGTCGTCAGGTGAAATTGGATGGCAACATCTTTTCCGGATGGTGGGCGGATGTAAGTGGCACCGGTCCGGCCGTCCTATTCCACACCGCGTCGAATCAAGGCACGACTGGGACCGCCGGAGGACTGGGACAACCTGGATACACAGTCCAGGATATCGATATTACGAATAATACTTTCATGAACGGGTCTACCGCGGTGGAGGTTGGCGAGAATCCCTCAAACTCAACACCATATCCGCCAGCGGCACGCATCCGAATCCAGAACAATCTGTTTCAGTCAATCAACGGCTACACGCAAATCGACTATAACGCGGGGCAGGCCGGTAACGGAGGATCGACGGGAAATCCGATTGAGTTAGACGGAGCCATCGAGGACCTGATTATCGATCACAACACGATTTACGACAATCGTGGAATCAACCCCCAGCCGCTTTGGCACTCCCAGGCGCTCCCTATCGAGGGCTGCCAAATCACGAATAATTTCATTTTTTTCAATGGGAACAGTTTTGGTTTAACATCCGAAAGCGCGAACGTGTTCATGGTAACTCCTGCGATCGGCGGCACTGGCCGCGCGTTGTTCAACTCCGAATGCACCAACGATCCGAACACGCCGGGCGGCATCATGACCAACAACGTTGCCGTACCGTTCTGGTCCGACCAAACGGCTCCAAGTGGACTCGTCGATCCGCAATCGGTCTGCACCACTTTTGGTGGCGGAACGATCAGTGGTGATAACTGTCCAGGGGGTTTGCTGAACACGGTGCTGAATCACGGGAGCGCGCCGGCGAATCTAACGGCGATCGGGTTCACGTCCCCCACGCTTGCGAACTTCAAGCTGCTGTACAATTCGCCGTTTGTGAGCGGAGCGCATCGGACCACCGATGGGACCGATGTTGGCGCTGACATAAACGCGCTATTGAAGGCGCAGGGCGAGGTGACTCTCGAACGCGTCCTCGACATTGGAACTACTACCGCCACCCCAACCTGGTTTGCCTATGACGGCACGGTGGCGTGCGCGGTGGATTATGCGATCGCGCCGAACGATCCGAGCACGCAGACGGGCGGCGGACGGCTCACGGCCTCAGCCGGGAGCTCCCAGAGCGTGAACGTCACTGGGTTGACCACCAAGACGACGTACAAGTATCGGGTGCTGTGTCCCGTGAACCAGCCGACCGGGAGTTTCACTACTCAGTAGAGGAAGTCGAGCAGACCTCGGCCGCGAGGTATGATAATTCGAGGGTTCAGCCTCAGGAAGGCAGGGGCAGGAACCTGTAACTTTGCTGTTGCTATGGTCAGCGGCGCCGGTAGAAGCTTTGTCTGGAGCTCACCCGCAATGCCGAATCCGGGATTCAGTAGCGATGCCCGCGTGCCTGAGGACAGCGAAGCCCGCGCCCGCCTTATCGATTTGCGTACAAATGCCGATGTTCTAGCTGAAAGGTACAGGCAATTTTCCGCATGAACAGGATCGGAAACGGAGGGCGTCTACAGTGTTGACCAAAGGGGCCGTGCTAAAGGTGGCGCTGTTTCTGGGATTAGCCGGGACGGCAGCGGCTCAACCGGTGGTAAGCAATGTCCGCATCGATTTCATATCGCACTCCGAGGCGCGAATACGCTACGATCTGAGCGCGTCGGCCTGCTTTGAGCGAGCCCGATACGGGGTGGACACGGGTTACGAGACGGGTTCGGCCGGCGGGATCCAGGATTTTCACGCTGGTCAGGCATGGTGCGGGCAGTTGGACATCGGCGGGCAGATTTCGGGACTGGCACCCCAGACCCTATACCATGTTTGCGCGCAGGCGAGTACTGACGGGATCAACTGGAGCCGGTGCGTGGACACGACGTTCACGACCGCGCCGTTGCCGGCGGTCCATCCGGCGCCGCCAATTGTTCCCACCTGGACACCGCCTGCGTCGCCCACGACCACCGGCTATCACGTCGTGACCGTGGCCGGCGATTGTCACGATCTGCAGAGTGCGATCAATACGGCGGTGGCCAACCAGCCGACCAACGGAACCGTGATCAACGTCCCGGCGCAAACGGTTTGCCCCGGTCCGTACCAGTTTCCGAACGATCCACAAGCGGTCCAGATTCCTGCCAACAGCTCCGGCATGAATCTTACGACCGGGGTTTTCACGCCGAGCATCGTCCCGGCTGGAGTTTCGCTGTCGAATGGACAGGCGGTGCAATTCAGCACCGCAAATGGCTGCCTTCCGGGTTCCCACACACAGGGGACTTCGGGGAATTCATTTAACCCCAACACGAATTGCAACAACAACGGCCCTATTAATCCAGGGAACATTTATTACATCGTGAATCTGACCAGCAATCCGACCAAGTTTCAAGTTGCGGCGACAGCGGGAGGGACTCCGCTGGTGCCGGGCGACTTCGGTACGTCGGGACCGCTCCTGATGGGAATCTGGCCGTCCGCGAACTCGAACTGGATTGTGATCCGGACCGCGACTCCCGACAGCCAGTTTTGTCCGCCGGGCGTCCGCTGCACCGGGGCATCCTGGGCGTCGAAGATGGCCAAGCTTCAACTGCCGGGCGGGCGCAACGATTACAGCGGGGGATTCAAAACGGGCGGACTTACACATCATGTCTGGCTGATCGGATGGGAGTTCACGCCGACGCACGTGCCGCTCAGCGGCACAACGGACCCGGCGCCCACTTCGGGCTTCTTCTGGTCTGTAGGGGGCTGGGGGAGTTCGTACATCATCATTGACCGGAGCTATATTCATGGCCTGGGTTTCCCGGACCGGCTGTTCCGTCCATTTACGGAATTTTCCGGGGGTTATATGGCGATCATCAACTCGGATCTGCAGAAGTTCGACTATTGGCGTCCAGCCATTTCGCCGGCAAACGTTCCTGGGCCGCGCGGTCTTACTGCGAGCAACACTGGACAGGTGCTGACGCTGACGCCGGGAACCTATTACTTGGGGGTGACGACGTGCAGCGTTGGCGCGCCGGTCACGTGGACGATCGCGGGGGGGGCATCGAATGTGGGAGGCAAGTTATACCTGGACCTGAATTGCAATCCGACGCTGCTGGTGCCGAATGGAATTACGGCAACCTGCATCGGCCAGAATTGCAAGGTCCAAACGCAATCGGCTCCTGACTACCCAAGGGACGGCCACGGAGGCTACGCTTGCGGCGCGCTCTACGACATCCCGTTCAACAATGGGACGCTGGGTACCCCTACGGAAGGCAACTTCGCCAATTTCCCACCATCCATTTATGGGAGCGAAGGCAACGCGGGTATGATCGCGGGGTATGGGCCAGGTCCGTATGTGTTCTCGAACCTTTTCGTGGAGGGAGAAGGGCTGCTGATGCACATGGACGATTCGAGCAGCGCGAGCGACGCGACGGGCGTTACTTTTCAACGCACGACGTGGGTGCTGGATCAGTCGAAACGTCCGAATGGGCCCAACAGCGACAACTTCGAATACTTTCAGCGCAATGGCCCGGAGTTGAAGCACGGACATCAGATCTTCATGGACGGCAACACATTCACCGGTTTCTGGGCGGACGTTTCAGGGTTAGGCTGCGCGATCGTGGCGTTGAGCGCTTACAACCAAGGCAACTCCGGAACGCCTGTGAATGGAGGCATCACTGACCTCACCATCACCAACAACACGTTGAAGAACTCGAGTTGCTTCGTCGAGTTTGGCGGCGGCGTTTTCAACAATGCGCCCAAAGCTCCTTCGCAAAGGATCAGGATCGCGAACAATCTGGTGGATTCCTCAAATGGCTGGACGCAGTTCAGCAATTTCAGCCGCCCGTTTGGTGCGGCCGTTTCGATAGTTCCCGTGAGCGCAGTGGAGGATCTGGTTATCGATCACAATACGATTTACGATGTTCGGGGACCCAACAACGCTTGGATGCATGTGATCAACAGCCCCATGGAAGGCGTGCAGATCACCAACAATATTCTGTGGTTTAACGGAGACATTCCGTCGAACGGCATCGATGGAGAGGGATGGTACGGGGTTTCGGTGCCATCGTGCGGTTTTTACGCCAAACAGATGATGGATTGCGTATTCAAACAAGGACCCGGTAACCCCAGCTATACGTTCGCGAATAACTTAATTGTGCCGTATTATGCGAATTCGCAAGTTCCAAACGGAGCGGTGGATCGGCCGGCCATGGCAGCCATCTATTCAGGTTTTCCGAATGTCATCGTACAAGAGGGCGCGCAACCCAGCGATCGCTTACAAGGAGTTGGCTTCGCGAATCCAGCGTTTTCGAATTTCCGTCTTTCGTCGCATTCACCGTACCTGAGCATGGCGTCGGATCTCAAAGACCTTGGAGTTGACTTTTCGCAGTTGGAGGCGGCGCAGGGAAGGGTGAGCAACGTGCACCTGAATCCGATCACACAAAACAGCGCCAATCTTCGGTTCCTGGCACCGGACCGCGACGGCTGCGCGGCCGACCTCAGCCTGTCGGAGAAGTTCCCGGAGTTCAAGCGCGTCGCGAACACAGGAGGTGGGCGCGAGCAGGAAGTCAAGTTCCTGGGTCTGAAGAGCGGGACCAAATACTTTTACCGTGTACTCTGCGCGGTAGAGCAACCCACCGGGTCTTTCACTACGCTTCCTCGGACCAGTTCGCTTACCGGAAGTCCAAGATCGGGACGGGGTGCCGGCCTGGCCGAGTACTGAATTCTCGGGAATGTATACTGGATTTCGAAATGAGAAGGATCACTACGAATTTTTTCCGGAATCTGACCTTAATATATTGCTGGACGGCGGGTTGGCCGCAGGTCGCATCCGGCCAGCAGGCGGACCGGGTTGATCCTCTTGACTCGCGTTTTCTTCCCATCGTGGCGACCGACGACGCCAGTTTTCCACCTAATGTGTGGGTCACTGGTTCGCTGGCGAAAGTCAGTCCTAACGCGAACCCTGGCACGCAGCACAGGGCTGAAATTTCCGCCGCCCGCAACGAGTTTGAGAGCTTCCAGATCCATGTCCGCGCGACAACGAAACCAATTCAACTCAACGTCACGGTTAGCGATTTCGTAAACGCCCGGGGCGGGAGCATCCCTGCCGATGCGAATGTGCTGGTATCGCGGGAAGCCTATTTGAACGTGACCATGGTTTCCGACTTGAATGGAACCGCAGGCTTGATACCGGACCCGCTGATTCCGGCGCGCGACCCCTACTTCCGGGAGAAGAGAAATGCGTTCCCGGTGACGATCCCGGCCAACGAAACGCGCAGCGCGTGGATCGATGTATACGTCCCATTGAAAACCCCTTCGGGATATTACGTAGCGACGGTGACGGTAAATGATGGCGTCCAAGTTCTCGCGAAAATTCCGGCACGTCTGAAGGTCTGGGGTTTCGACTTGCCCTCGACTGCGACGCTTAAATCGGCGTTTGGCTCGAGCTACATCGCATTTTGCAAAGAAACCTACGGGGGGTACGACGGTTGCGGCCAGTATCCGGGCGCCAAAGGATCGCCCGATCAGGGACTGGCACTTACACACGCCGCCGTAGCGCAGTTCTTTCTCGACCACCGGGTCACTGTCTCACAAGTGGTGGTGTCGCCTACGTCGCCCAATGGCAATTGGAGTCAGTTCGATGCTACGTATGGCCCGCTGCTGGACGGGAAGGCGAAGACGATCCTGCCGGGGGCACAGCTGTCCTCGATTCAATTCCCAAACGGTTTCAACCCCAACGCTGCTGACCTGAAAGATTGGATCACGCATTTTGGGGCGAAGGGTTGGCTGCCCAGGCTATTCCACTACCGATGCGACGAACCGCCCGCAGGATGCGCCTGGGACAAGCTACTGTCCGACGCGAAGACCTTCCGAAGCATGGCCCCGAATGTACCGATTCTGGTCACCGCCAACATGGCGGAGGTCACTAAGAACGGAGTGCTGGACACGATTGATATTCTCACGCCCGTGTTGGATCATGTCGATCCCATGGGTGGCTCCAATCACAGGTCCAGCTACGATGCCTGGCTTAAGCTTCCAGGCAAGCAGCTGTGGTGGTATCAGTCCTGCGACCAGAACGGAACCTGCGAGAACGGTAAGCCGGGACCGAAGACGAGTACCTGGCCGTCCTACGTAGTGGATGCGTCTCCAGTGCGCAACCGGATTTTTCAATGGATGGCGTTCCTGTACAACATACAGGGAGAACTTTATTTCGCCACAGATAGCTGGGGTGAAGATCCCTGGGACCACATCTACATTTTTGGGGGCAACGGACATGGCGTCCTGTTTTACCCAGGAGCGCCCTCCCGCATCGGCGGAACAACGGCCGTCCCGGTGGCGAGCCTGCGGTTGAATCTGATCCGCGACGGGATGGAGGACTTCGAGTACTTGTTCGCGCTGGCGCGGGCCGGACAAGCGGGGCTTGCAGAACAAATCGCTCGAAGTTTTATCACCAATGCCTACACGTTCAAGACCGACCCGGAAGCTCTGATGGCCGCCCGCGAAAAGTTGGGGACGCAGCTCCATCAAATTGCGCTCGCAAAACAAAACTGAAGGCGGCCGCGCTGCGCCGGGGCGAGCGGGGGTTCTGCTACGATCTCCAATGACCTATGCGGAAACGTCTTTTTAATTGGTACTGGTGGCTGGAACGGCGCATCCATCCCGGACTGCGCTATTCACAAGTTCATTACCATGACCTGCTCGACGCGCGCATTCCCAAAAACTGCGATTGGCTGGACTTGGGCTGCGGGCATCAGATGTTTGCGAGCTGGATGAAAAAAGAAGAGCACGAACTGGCGGCCAGAAGCCGGCGCCTGGTGGGGATCGATCGAGACCTCGGCGGACTAAAAGAGAATGTGGTGATTCATGACGCGGTGTACGGCGATATCGGGGCGCTGCCATTCGAATCCGGCAGTTTCGACGTGGTCACGGCGAACATGGTCATCGAGCACCTGGAGGATCCAGGAACAGTTCTGGGGGAGGTGCGGCGCGTGCTCCGGCCCGGTGGCTTGTTCATCTTTCATACACCCAATTGCCGTTCTTTGGTGATGACGATGGCCAGGATGATCCCGCAATCGGCGAAGATCTGGCTGGCGCGGGTTCTCGAGGAACGTGAGGAAAAAGATGTTTTTCCAACTCACTATGCGATGAACACCGCTGGTTCGATCTCGGAGCACGCCCGTTCATCCGGTTTTGCGGTACAGGAGATTCGATCCGTGTCGACCAGCGCGACCACCGCGTTGATCACGCCGCTGTGCATTATCGAACTTGTGTATTTAAGGATGCTGGAGCGGCCTGTTTTCGCGGGATTGAGAAGCAATCTGATCGCGACGCTGGAAAGGGCGGAACCCGCGGATCATTGATCCATTGATCGCGACGATCGCGACCCGGCCCGGCGTTTGCAGGAGTGCGAACGCGGCACGCCAAGCGCGTGCGCCGGTAGTGGGTCAGTTTCCGATGCGCCGACTTTACATGCAAATGGGCACGGAGCGACTGAATTTCGCTGATTACGTCGCTTCCAACCCCGCCTCGTTTTAGCCCCATGCGTCAGCTTGGGGCTATCGCTATGCGCGCGCGTAGCCCCAAGCTGACGCATGGGGCTGTCCATGTGGCGCTTACAATGCGGCGGGACGTTGAGCGGCATATGAATGAAAAGCGCGCATCTCGGAAACTGACCCACTACCGGTGCGCCACGGCTGAGTTAAAGTACAGTAGCTTGGACCGGATTCCTTATCGCGCCACTTCGCAGGCTTCTGCTTATGAAGGCATCACCAAGCTTCCGGTGACGGTGGTGCTCGACAACGTGCGGAGCTTGTACAATGTCGGCTCTTTTTTCCGGACCGCGGATGGGGCGGGTGTTGAGAAGTTGTACCTTTGCGGGATCACGGGACGGCCGCCGAAGAATCAGATCAGCAAGACTGCGCTGGGAGCGGAGGAGATGGTCGCGTGGGATCACGCGTGGGAGGCGGCGCCGATTGTAACGAATCTTCAAGGGCAAGGGTACGAGATTGCGGCAATTGAGACCAGTGTGCGGAGTGTCGATTTATTCGACTGGCAGCCGAATTTTCCGGTTTGCCTGCTGTTTGGGCGCGAAGTGGAGGGGCTTCGGCCGGAAATCGCCGCGTTAGCCGATACGCACGTCCGAATTCCGATGTTGGGGCAGAAGCATTCACTAAACGTCGCCACGGCAGGAGGCGTGGTCATCTACGAGCTGTTGCAAAAATACCGTAGACTCGTGAGAGGATAGCATTATGACCTCATCCCGGTCGATCGCGGTTCTTGCCCTGCTTGCATACCCCGCGTGGGCGCAGGACAGAACCATGTTTCCAGTTGTTCGGTCTACGCACCACATGATCGGAGCGGGCAACAGCATGGAGGTGGAGGCGGGCTATCGCATCCTCGAAAAGGGCGGAAACGCCGTGGATGCAGGTGTGGCCGCGATCCTGGCGGCGACGGTAACCGAGCAGGACCACATCGGGCTGGGCGGCGAGGTTCCGATTCTGATCAAAATGAACGGGAAGCCGGTGATCACCATTAGCGGCGTGGGCGTCGCGCCGGCGAAGGCGACCGTCGATTATTATCAGCATCGCAAGGCGGAGCAATGGGAAGACGCGCGGAACCTGGCGCCGATTCCATCCATGGGCCCGCTGGCGGCGATCACGCCGGGAATTCCGGACGGAGTTTTGCTGGCGCTGGAAAAATTCGGGACGATGAGTTTCGCGCAAGTCGCCGAGCCGGCGATCGGATACGCGGAAACATTCCCATCGACGGAGATTTACTCGCTGACCCTGGGGCAGGGAACCAAGATTATCGCGCTGTACCCGACGTCGCAGAAATTCTTTTTACCGAACGGAGCGGTTCCCAAGCCGGGAGAATTGGTCCACATGCAGGACCTGGCGCGCACGTTGCGGGAGATGGCGGCGGCGGAAAAGAAAGCGCGTGGGAATCGTGTGGCGAAGATCCGCGCGGTCCACGATTATTTCTACAAAGGTCCGGTGGCCAAGAAAATCGCTGCGTTTAACGAGTCGGTGGGCGGGCTGATCGCGTACGACGATCTGGCCAAGTTCAATGCCGAGACCGACGAGCCGCGCTCGACTACGTATCGCGGCTACACCATCCACAAGCCGGGATTCTGGACGCAGGGGCCGGTGATGCTGGAGGCGCTGAATATCCTGGAAGGTTTCGACCTGAAGGCGATGGGTCATAACAGTGCGGAGTATCTGCACACAGTGCTGGAGGCGGTGAAGCTGGCGTTTGCGGATCGCGACCGGTATTATGGCGATCCAAAGTTCAGCAAGATTCCGGAAGAGATTCTGTTGTCGAAATCCTACGCAGCGGAACGGCGCAAGCTGATCGATCCAGCGCATGCGTCCATGGAGAGCCGTCCCGGAAGCCTGGGCGGATCGACTCCGCCGACCGGAGGGCACGGTCCCAGCGGCGGCAAGGATACCACCTGCGTCGACGTGATCGATAGCCAGGGCAACGGATTTTCGGCGACGCCGAGCGGGGCGTGGCTACCATCGGTGATTGCGGGCGATACCGGGATTCCGGAGTCCGTGCGGCTGGAATCGTTTGTGGTGACGCCGGGTCACGCGAATCAGTTGGGCGGCGGGAAACGTCCGCGGGTCACGTTGAGTCCGATGATCGTCACCAAAGACGGGCAGCTTTACATGACCATGTCGACTCCGGGTGGCGACAATCAGGATCAGGCGCTGTTGCAGGTCCTGCTGAATATTCTGGATTTCAACATGACGCCGCAGCAGGCGGTGGAAGCTCCGCGGTTCCAGACAGAGCATTTTTATGCTTCATTCGGATTCCACCAGTTTGTGCCGGGACGAGTGGCGCTGGAGGGTCGGATGCCGCTGCCGGCCTCGAAGAAGCTGGAGACGATGGGTCACAAGGTCCAGCTGGCGGGGGACTGGAGCAACGCTTCATCGCCGGTGGTGATCCTGTCCAAGGACGGCGTGCTGCACGGGGCGGCGGATCCGCGGCGCGGCCGGTTTATTTTCGGGAATTAAGAGTAATGGGGCAGGCTGCAAGCCTGCCCCACGGCTACTCATTAGTTGTAGGTGGTTTTTACCGAGACGCCGGTGAACCCGAAACCGATGCCGGTGTCCAGACCCGACGCGCTGAAGGTGGCGTAGTTGGTCCCGTTTTCAACGGTAGTGGACCCGGAACCGGACGGCAGTGAGAGGGTTGCCCATACAGGAACCGTGAACTGCAGTGCGCTCTGCGGGGCGAAGCAGGTGTAGCTGCCACTTACGCCGTTTCCGCTGGAGGATCCGGTGATAATGACGAAGGATCCCGGCGTGCCGTCGGTCCAGGTCACCAAGAGTCCCTGTGAGCGGGTGACGGTTGCCGCGGCCGGCTGGTTGGTCCAGTTCAGCAGCGGATTGGGAAGATTCACGGTCGCCTTGAAAGCGCCGACGTCGGCTCCCCCGGGTCCGGTGAAGGTGAACGCGCCGCCGGTGGAGGTGATGGCGCCATCCGGCAACTGTCCAATGTAGCTACCCTTGATACCGGGAATCGTCGACAAAGTATAGCTGCCGGCGGGTCCGGAGAGGCCGATGCTGGCCCCTGCATCCAGTGGGGTCGTGGTGCCGGGGGTGCCGGTTCCCGCGATTTCCGTGACCAGGCAACTGCCGACGGAGGTCGCACCGCCGCCGCTGTAAGAACCGCCCGTGGTGCTCGCAAAGCTCGCCACGGCGATGTTGCTGGTCTGCCCGGAACTGACGAGCTGGCCGACGATCACGGATCCGCTTCTCACGGTGCCTTGATTGCTTAACGTCGAAATCGTAGTTCCGGTGATGCCGAAGAGAGGATCGGAGCACACGCCGCCGTTGTTCATGACCGCGATGGTGGGCGTGTTGCTGACCACGGTTCCGTTGGAAACGATGACCACCGGAACGAAGCATCCGTTGGGGACGCCCTGCGGGATGCCAAACACGACGATTTGTACCCCCGGGTAAACCGAGGCTCCCACGAAGCGGACATCGGTTGCCTTGACTCCGCCAACATAAATGTCGGTTGGCGTGCTAATGGTGCTTACCGAGGTTGTGTAGGTCGTATCCGACGTCGGATCCGGATTCTTTCCAAGTCCAGTTCCCCAAACCGTCGCGAAGCCGCCCGGTTTGGCTGAATTGGTGGGGGTGTAAAGCGCTCCGGTCGCACTGGTCGAATCCTGCGCGACGGCCGTGTTGCCGCTGTAGTTGTTGATGCCGAACGCGCTCGCCACCACCTTGATGGGGATGGTAGCGCTGGTCTGACCGTTATTAGTTACCGAGATCGTTCCGGTCCCGACTGGAGTATTGGCGGGGAGCACCGCCGCGATTTGCGCCGGGCTGGTGTAGTAAATGCCTGGATGTACCGTGGTACCGTTCACGGTTACGTTGATGGTTGCGCCGTTCGATGTGGTCAGGAGCGCTTTGTTGGTGACATCCCACAACACCAGCGGAGCGTTCGGATCGGCCATATTGCTGCCGTGGATCACGATGAGTGAGCTGGGCGACACGCCGGAGTTCGAGAATCCATCCGGGATGGTGCTGGAGTTGTTCTGCACGTCTTTGACGGTAGGTGTGCCCCCGCCGCCGGCGGATGCTCCATAGGTGGTGAACTGGAAGCTGATGGAGTTGCCGCTGATGGCGGTCACCAGGAGCTTCGCACCGTTACCGCCGTTGGTTTGCAGTGCGATGATCGACCCGTTACTCGTTCCCGCCGTCAGCGAACTCGCCGGGATTGGGGAGCTTGACGCGAGATTGGCCAGAGTTTGCAGAAGCATCTGCGTCACAATGGCGTAGTTCGTGGCGCCAGTAAAACCGGGAAGCACTCCACCTTTGGCGCTGCCCTGAAAGGTGATGCTGGTCCCGGTAAACGTGATGTCGCCTGGACTGGTGGTCGTGCCGGTATCGAAATTAAAGCTGCTGCCGGCAGACAAAGTTGGGGTGCCGGTGATGTCCGCCAATGCGGCGAGTGGAATGCCAAGGGCCAGAATGGCCAGGGCAGTGTGTCGTCTCATTTCAACTCCTCCTGGTTGATGCTTTCTTTCAAACGCGATATTAAGACTGGAGTATACATTGTCTATCGCACAATCTCGGCGCTTTTCGGCTCATCTGCAAATTCTGCCGATTCTCGAAAGCGGCCAAGAAACGTTGATCGGCGGCCAAGCAGTGATGGAAGGCGTCAAGGCAGCACGCACACCGCGGAGCACTCACTTGGATCGTGCGTGCGCCACTACGACGGAGCAACCTACTTATAGCTGCTGGCTATGGTTGTACCGGTGAAGCCGAATCCCAGGCCGGAGTCGAGACCCGGCGCGGAGAAGGCTGTGTAGCTGGCGAGATTCTCGACGGTGGTAGTCCCGTTCCCCGCCGGCAGGACGAGTGTAACGTAGCTAGGGACAGTGAACGTCAAAGCGCTCTGGGGCGCGAAGCAGGTATAGCTTCCGCTCGCGCCGTTTGTGCTCGAGTTGCCCGCGATGATGACATACGATCCGGAAGCACCGCCGGTCCAGGTCACAGTGAGCCCTTGTGTCCGGTCGATGGTCGCTGCCGCGGGCTGATTCGTCCAGGTCAGCAAGGTAGGAAGATTCACGGTGGCCGAGGAGGCTCCGACGTCCGCTCCGCCGGTCCACTTAAACGTGAACGCTCCGCCGTTTGCGGGGATTGCATCGCCCGGCAGCGCAGCGAAATAAGAACCTTTCACGCCCGTAGTCGTCTGCAGCGGGTACGTCCCGGCGGGTCCCGTGAGGTTAACGCTGCCCGCATCCAGCCCGGTCACCGTGGGTAGAGCGCCGCCGCTGGAAAAGACCTGGGTGACGATGCAGCTGCCGATGGATGCCGCACCACCTGATGAACTGTAGGACGCGCCTGTGACGCTCGAAAAATTGGCGGACGCGAAATTGGTCGTTATGTTAGCGCCGACGGCTCCGGGGCCGGGGCCCACCAGCTGCCCGACGAACACGCTTCCCGACTTCACGGTGCTTTGGCCAGTTAGCGTCGAAATCTGAGTGCCATTGATGCCAAATAGGGAATCGGAACAGACTCCGCCCGCGTTCATGATCGGCAGGGTCGGGAAATTGCTGACCACGTTGCCTCCCGTGACGATAACGACGGGTACAAAGCATCCGTTGGGGACGCCCGGGGGAATGGCAAATACGACGATTTGCACGCCCGGGTAAACGGAAGCGCCCACGAAGCGGACATCGGTCGCCTTGACTCCGCCCACGTAGATATCGGTCTGCGTGTTAATGGTGCTTACCGAGGTTGTGTAGGTCGTATCGGTCGTCGAATCCGGGTTCTTTCCGAGTCCAGTTCCCCACAGCGTCGCGAAGCCGCCCGGTTTGGCTGAATTGGTGGGGGTGTAGAGCGCTCCGGTCGAACTGGTCGAATCCTGTGCGACGGCCGTGTTGCCGCTGTAGTTGTTGATGCCAAAGGCGCTCGCTACGACCTTGATGGGAGTGGTCGCGCTGGTCTGACCGCTATACGTTACCGAGATCGTTCCGATACCGACCGGAGTATTAGCGGGGAGCACAGCCGCGATCTGGGCCGGGCTGGTGTAGTAAATGCCTGGATGCACCGTGGTACCGTTGACGATCACGTTGATCGTTGCGCCGTTCTGCGTCGTTTGCAGCGCCTTGTTGGTGACATCCCACAACACCAGGGGAGCGTTCGGATCGGCCATATTGCTGCCGTGGATCACGATGAGCGAGCTGGGAGACACGCCGGAGTTCGAGAATCCATCCGGGATGGTGCTGGAGTTGTTCTGCACATTGGTGATGGTGGGCGCACCGCCGCCGCCGCTGCCCGAGGCTCCGTAAGTCGTGTATTGGAAGCTGATCGAACTGCTGCTGGCAGTGACCATGGCTTTTGTGACGTTCCCGCTGTTACCCTGAACGACGAAGACGTCCCCCACGGCGAGGGAGCTTGGCGGAATGGGCGTCACATTCGCCCCCGCGAGGAATTGCGACAAGGTCGCCTGCGTAAGGGCAGCGTAGGCTGTCGATCCAATCGAGCCCACGTTGAATCCCTTTGCATTGGTCTGATAAAAGATGCCGGTGCTTGCCCTCCATCCGATGT